>JGI12048J13642_10173852_pt1 | contig 51838 bp, 43 predicted proteins | sample ElkSlonscriptome_16_FD_13642 | JGI IMG/M metagenome (IMG submission 13642)
GAATTTTCTCGATCACTACCTCGACGTCCGTTTCGATCTTTCCAAGGTACTTTTCATCTGTACGGCCAACCAGCTGGAGACCATTCCCCAGCCGTTGATTGACAGGATGGAAACCATCAGGCTTCCCGGCTACACCATGGACGAAAAGGTCAACATCGCCACCAAGCATCTCATCCCCAAGCAAAGAGACCTGCACGGATTGAATGCCAAGCAGATCGTCTTCTCGAAACCGGTTCTCAAGGCCATAATCGAGGGCTACGCCCGGGAAGCCGGAGTGCGCCAGCTGGAGAACTACATCAAGAAGATCCTGCGCAAATCAGCCAAGGACCTGGTGGAAGATCCGGAAAAGACGGTACGGGTCAACATCAAGGATCTTCAAGATTTGCTGGGCAAGAGGACCTTCACCGAGGACCAGGCATTCAAGAAGCCGCGTATCGGCGTTATCACCGGTCTTGCCTATACCTCGATGGGCGGAGCCACTCTCTACATCGAATCGATTCCCATTCCCTCGGCCCAGCCGGGCTATAAGCAAACCGGGCAGTTGGGCAAGGTCATGGTCGAATCTTCTGAGATCGCCTACAGCTACGTCCGCTCGCTTCTTAAGGGGAATAAAAAAGCCGTCAAATTTTTCCAGGACAACTTCATCCACCTGCACGTCCCCGCCGGAGCCACTCCCAAGGATGGACCTTCTGCCGGCATAACCATGGCCTGCTCGCTCTACTCGCTGGCGATTGGCAAGCCGATGATCGCCTCGACGGCCATGACCGGCGAACTCACTCTGAGCGGCCTGGTCATGCCCATTGGAGGCGTCAAGGAGAAGATAATTGCCGCCAAACGGGCCAAGATCAAACAGGTCATTCTGCCGGCCGACAACGAAGACGACTTCACGCTCCTCCAGGATCATATCAAGGAAGGAATACAGCCTTTCTTCGTCAAAAACTTTAATGACGTCAAGAAGATCTGTTTCCCCAGTTCCTAATCCCGCTCCCCTGCAGCCTCGCCTTTGAGCGGTTGAGGCTGCAGGCTCATCTCCTGAAACTGCAAAATGGCACCGCTGGTGCATAAGCCGACCCGCAGGAGTCCATCCTCGCTGAGAGCTCTGACAAAAGGATGGTTTTCTGTGCCTTTTCGACAATAACTATTTGCTCAAAACATCTAACGCGCTACTATTGTGCCGATCACCCCTTCTACAGCGCCAGGAGCAGATACATGGAAAAAACGGAATATCGCAACACCGGATTTGTGGTTATTCTCACGGTCATTCTCACCACGGCCTCTCTCTATATCTTTTCACCTTTTCTCAAGTACATACTGGTTGCCGCAACGCTGGCTCTCTCCACAAGTCACGCCTTTGAGGCCGCCGTCTCCGGCATCGGCCGAAACAGCAGTCTGCCGCGCTGGATCTACAGATTCCGACGGGTGCTGGTGGCCCTGTTGCTCACCTGTTTTTTTCTGATGATGATTTTTCTGCCGCTGGTGTATTTCATCATGGTGACCGTCGATCAGATCTCGGCCTTGAACATATCGGAAATCAAAGACACCGTTCTTAGCCTGTGGGACAGACTGATCGCCTTCATCGCCACCATTCCCTACTTCGACGAAATGGTTACCCGTCTCAAAAGCGAAGGGACATCACTGATCAACGGCTCCTCCATCGAGGCCGTCATCAAGGGGGGGGAAAACATGCTCTCCGGGGCAGGCGGACTTCTCGTGCAGATAGGCTGGACTCTCGTCTTCTACTTTCTCTTCAATGTCTACGGAGAACGGATCCTTCATTTTCTGGCGACCTTGCTGCCGACCACCATCGAGCATGAGAAATATCTCTACCGGGAGTGCGCGGGAACCGTGGCCGTGGTCTTCTACGGCTCCCTTTTTAATATGTTGGCCCAGGGAGTTGCCTTCGGCATACTGATGACGTTCATCGGCGGCTACGACAGCCTCTACCTCGGCGTACTTGCCGGGTTCGGCTCCATTATCCCCGTCATCGGCGCGGCCCTTGTCTACATTCCCGTCATAGGCCTGGAAATAGTCGCCGGCGAGTACCTCAATGCGGCAGTCATATTCCTCTACGCCAGTGTGGTTATGGGGTTTTTCATCGACAATATCCTCAGGATGATTTTTATCGGCAACCTGAAAAGAATCTTTGGCTTCGAGTACACAATGAATGAGGTTCTCATACTTTTATCGATACTCGCCGGTATAGCGACGCTGGGATTCTGGGGGCTGATTATCGGTCCTTCGGTGGTCGCCCTGACCATCGCCGCGGCCAATATCTGCCGCGACCTTTTAGGCGAAGAAGGCCACACCCCGCAAACGGGCACCTGACTTCCAGGCTGCCTACAGGCAAAGAGACCGGCTTACCTTGCGACGTACTCGTACAACAGATTCCGGTGCTCCTCGGACATGGTATTGAAGAAAATGGAGAGTTCGTAGGGCAGTTCGAGCGTCCCGCCAACCTTCTTCTTGCAGCTCACCACCACCCCGCTGCATTTGATCCAGCTCCTGCCAGCTTGTGCATCTCCCGTTGCCGGCAGAGCGAACTTGATTTCGAGAAGGGTCATTTCCTCAATCTGTCGCGAGGTTCGACACAACATGCCGGTCTGGCTCAGATCATGGGCAATGCTCGACACCGTACCCCTAAATTCAATGGGTATCTCCACGGATTTTGTCAGCCGTTCACAAAACTCATTTTTCACCGGATTACCCCCGCAGCTCAGTATAAACGCGTTCCTGCCTCCATAAAAAATCCTATCAAAAATGCGATCGAAAGACAAGAGTACCGCGGATCCGGGATGGACGACAGTCCGCGCGGTTTGCATTATGTACGAGGGGCTAACGCGCCCGGAGCCGAGTGTGGCAGGGGAAGAACGAGCAACCCAGCTCGTGGATATGCTGCGATCCGAGAGCTGAGGCTGCCGGAAAAGAGTGTGAGTGTCTATGTCGAGAGCCTCCCACCAGGCGCAGCCTTTTCGTCGGGAAGCGGCCGCCCTCAGTCCAATTCGGTAAAATCCTCTTTCGAGGCACCACAAAGTGGACAGACCCAGTCTTCGGGCAGCTTCTCAAACGGCGTTCCCGGATCTACTCCATTATCAGGGTCACCTTCCACCGGATCATAGATGTAGTCACAAATATCGCATACATACTTTTTCACAATTCTTCCTCCTGTGTCCATTGCTTGGTCATGCAGATAGTGGAGTAGTCTTTGCCATATGACAGCCTTCTGCTGCCACCGGGCCTCCACATATCCGGTACTGTATTGGGCAATACCAGAATCCCGGGTGTAATACAAGGAGGAATCTCAACGAGTCAGTCCACCGGTGATGGGGAAGGGGTAGTCCGAGCCTCTCAGCGGCTGCCGATCATTGTCCAGGGATCGAGCCAGGTCTCAAGCTGGGACGGGGATACGTCGAGGTGCCTGAGCGCTTCCTGCGTCAGGGTTGTACCATTGGCATGCGCCGCCTTGGCAATCTCCGCCGCTTTGTCATAACCGATGTGCGGCGTTAAGGCGGTTACCAGCATCAATGATTTTTCCACGGTAGCGGCTATACCCTTTCTGTCTGCCTCGATACCAATCACGCAGCCGTCATGGAAAGACTGAGCGGCATCTCCCAAAAGCCGTGCCGACTGAAGAAAGTTGGCGATGATCAAGGGCTTGTAGACGTTGAGTTCAAAATGGCCGTTGGCCGCGCCGAAGGAGATGGCCACATCGTTGCCGGCCACCTGGGCACAGACCATCGTCAACGCCTCAACCTGGCTGGGATTGACCTTTCCAGGCATGATGGATGAGCCGGGTTCATTGGCCGGCAGGAGTAGCTCACCCAAACCGCAGCGCGGTCCCGAGGCCAGGCGGCGAATATCGCCTGCTATCTTGTTGAGGCTTACAGCAAGCTGTTTTAAGGCGCCGTGAGCGCCGACAAGACCATCGTGTGCGGAAAGGGCCTCGAATGTATTGTTGGCGGTCACAAAATCAATGCCCGTCATTTTGGTGAGATAATCAACCGCCTTTTCGGCAAACCCCTCCGGGCAGTTGATGCCGGTTCCCACCGCAGTGCCGCCAAGCGCCAGCTCTTGCAGCCGATTCATCGAAGTTTTAAGCGCCTGCAGTCCCGAAATGAGAAGATGGTGATAGCCTGAAAACTCCTGTCCGAGGGTTACAGGCGTAGCGTCCATCCAATGCGTTCTGCCGATCTTGATCACATCGGCAAACTCTTTTTCCTTGTTTTTCAGAGCAAGGGCCAGCACCTCCAGCGACACAATGGTCTTTTCCAGAAGCATCTTCACTGCAGCTATGTGCATTGCCGAGGGAAAGGTATCATTCGAGGACTGTGACATATTGACATCGTCATTGGGATGGACGAAACGGCTTCCCAGGCCCAGCTGTTTCCCCTGGAGCATATGGATACGGTTGGATATCACCTCGTTGACATTCATGTTGGTATGGGTTCCGGAGCCCGTCTGCCAGATTACCAGTGGAAAATGATCGTCGAGGTCGCCTGCCAGGATCTCGTTGCAGACCCTGGCAATATAATCTGTCTTGACGGAAGACAGCAGCCCCAGATCCCTGTTGGTGAGAGCCGCGGCTTTTTTAAGATAGGCGAAGGCGCGAATGACTTCCAGCGGCATCGATGCAGGCGGGCCGATGGGAAAATTCAGCAGTGACCGCTGAGTCTGCGCCCCCCAGAACCTGTCACCAGCCACTTCTACCTCGCCCATGGTATCCCTTTCAGTTCTGCTTTTCATACTCTTTCCCCTGTACTTGAAGGATTGTCACAAAAGCCAACACAAGATCTCGGTATTTATGAGTAAATATTTAGTTACGCTTAGAAGGATGTCAATGAAGATTCAGTCTCCACCGGCGCTGCCCGCTTTTTTCTTCCTGCCCGCTTGACGCTTTTAGCGGCATGAAGGACACTGGCGATAGGCCGAGGCAAAGATTGCAGAGAGTGACGAATATGTTTAGAGTGTTGTCGAAAAATGCAGGAAACGGGATAGAGTCATTCGGTTGATAGAGAGTGAAAAGCTCCCTGGCCCCTACCAGACGTTTTCTTGGAAAACGGTGCTTATTCTACGGATTAATACATACACGTTCTCTTATGAAAAACTTTAACAACGCATTGGAAGTTTTTAAGCTGCTGAACGCATCAAACTGCAGAGAATGCGGAATGCCGACTTGCCTTGCCTTCGCTGGCGCAGTATATACCGGTAAAAAAAAGCTGGGGGAGTGCCCTCATATCCCTCCTGAAATACAGGCGCAGTACACAGAATCCCCGGGGGGCAAAAGCGCCATGAACGAAAACACCGAAAAAGCACTGCAACAGCTCAAAAAAAACGTTGCCGATAGAGACCTGGCAGCGGTGGCCGAAGGGCTTGGCGGCGTCTACGCCGACGGCAGGCTGACGCTCAAGGTTCTGGGCAAGAAATTCTCGGTAACCGACAGCGGCGACATCATCACCGACATCCATGTCAACCAGTGGGTGGTGCTGCCGGTGTATACCTACATAGTCCGGGGCTGCAATAAGGAGCTGAGTGGACGATGGGTACCGCTGCGGGAACTGCCAAGCGGTCAGGACTGGTTCCGACTCTTTGGGCAGCGCTGTGAAAAACCATTGAAAAAAATCGCCGACGCCTATCCGGATCTGTTCGAAGACATGGTACAGATGTTCGACGCCAAGCACGTCGCCAGGCAGTATGAGGCCGATGTCTCCGTGGTTCTCTACCCTCTGCCCAAGGTACCCATGCTCATCTGTTACTGGCATCCCGAGAATGAATTGGAATCGGATCTGAACCTTTTTTTCGACGATACCGCTGAGGATTTCGTCGATCTCAACTCCCTCAACGCCCTTGGTTCGGGATTCGTCACCATGCTTGAAAAATTCATTCTCCAACACGCGACCCAGCCCTGACGTTGTCCTCCCGTCCCTGAAGGCGGCGCTCATTGCCGCCATTGGCGTGTTTTGCTTCAGCGGCACGTATTCGCCTGCCGGAGGGGACCGGATCGGCAATATTACTACAGCGGTTCAGGCCGAATATTTCAGGCTTCCATCTTACTGTCCAGCTGAAAACTGCCTTCTTCTATTTCCCGGTCGATATCGGTAAGGCAGCGCTTCATCTGCTTGAGCGCCTGTTTGATGCGGTTTTCGTTCTCCACCAGTGCCAGACGCAGATAGCCATCGCCCTCTTCGCCGAAGCCCGCTCCCGGGGCCACGGCAACGTTGGCCCTGTTCATCATCTCCACGGCAAAGCGAACCGAGCCCATGCGCACATAGGGTTCGGGGATTTTCACCCATAGAAACATACCGGCCTTGGGCTTGTCCCCCGTCCAGCCCATACGTTCGAGCCCCTCGCAGAGGACGTCCCTTCGCTTCTGGTACACCTCCACCTGCTCACTGATGCTGTCCTCACAATCCCGCATGGCGACAATGCCGGCAACTTGGATTGCCGAAAAAATGCCATAGTCGTAGTAGCCCTTAATTTTGGCCAGACCTTCTATGATCTGGGGATTGCCGACGCAGTAGCCCAGCCGCCAGCCCGCCATATTATAGGATTTGGAAAAAGAACCGAACTCGACGGCTACATCCTGAGCGCCGGAAACTTCGAGAAGGCTCGGAGCCACATACCCGTCAAAAGTAATGCGGGAATAGGCGAAATCATTGATAACCATGAACTTGTACCGCCGGGCCAGATCTACCACCTCGCGAAAAAACTCTTTGGAGGCCAGGGTGCCGGTGGGATTATGGGGATAGTTGAGCATGATCAGCTTGGGCCGTGGATAAAGCGCCTGACAGATAGTGTGGATCTGCTGCAGAAACGATTCCTCCGAATACAACGAGATGCGGATAACCGAAGCCCCGGCAATGACGGCGGCATACACATGGATGGGGAAAGCAGGAGCCGGAACCAGCACCGAATCGCCCGGACCGAGAAGGGCCAGGCAGAGATGGGAAATCCCTTCCTTGGAGCCGATGGTGCAGATGACGTCGTCATCGCCGCCGAGTTCGACACCGTAGTTGCGACTGTAATAAAGGGCTATCTCCCGCTTCAGGTTTTTCATACCGCCGGCGACGGGGTAACGGTGACTCTTAGGATCATTGGCCACATCTATGAGTTTCTTTGTCACCTGTTCGGGGGCGGGATCTACCGGGTTGCCCATGCCCAGATCAATAACATCGTCGCCCACCCATCGCTTCTCCATCTTCATCTTGTTGATCATGCCGAAAAGATAGGGAGGCAACTGGTTCATCCGCTCGGCAAACTGAATGTTCAAATCACTCATAGTCATATCCTTGTTCTAGAAAAGTCTGAAAAAAGAGAAGATACCGCTCATCAGCCGTCTCCCATTCGTAAGCTTCATACGAGTTGGCCTGTTAACAGAAAAATCACCAGGCAACCTCGCATGCCATAAGTGATATTGAAGAGGACAATAATTATGAAGAATTGTATTTCTTCCGCCATTTCTGGTAAGCTTTGAGAATTAGGAGAGGTGTACCAGCTCCAGTTTTCTCTATTACAACACACTACCAGACTATCGCACAACAAAATATTTTTCGACACCTCTTTTGCATCTTCACGCATGACTCTATTTTTTTGAGGGTAGACCACAAGGACAGACAATGGCAAAAAATCTCTACATTACCTCCATCAACGCTGAAAGCGGCAAATCTGCCATCGCCCTTGGCATGATGGAACTGCTGCTCAGAGATATCCGCAAGGTGGGCTTCTTTCGGCCCATAATCAACCCTACCACGCCCGGTGAACGCGATCACGACATTGACCTCATCCTCTCTCACTTCTACCTGGGACTGCAGTATACCGACACCTATGCGGTCACCCTTAACGAAGCCAAGCATTACATCAACAGTGGCCGGCAGAACGAGCTGATGGAGATCATACTCACCAAATACCAGCAGCTCGAGGATCAATGCAATTTCGTCCTCTGCGAGGGAACGGACTTCAAGGCCGGACATGAATCCTTCAACTTCGATATTGACGCCGCAATAGCCGCCAATTTCAGCAGTCCGGCGATAATCGTCAGCAATGCCAGCGAATCGTCGGTGGACGAGGTCGCCAGCCTCTCCCAGCTGGCCCTCGACAGCCTCCGGGAAAAGAGCGTCGACACCATGGGCGTTATCGTCAACAAGGCCAGGGTTGAAGACAAGGAAGCCATCCTGGAAGCGCTGCAGAAAAGGGTCTCTCTTCCCGACGGACTGTTCTATGTCATTCCCGACGAACCGACACTGTCCAACCCGACAATGCACGATGTCAAAAAGTACCTCAACGCCGAGGTGCTTTATGGCAAGAGCGAACTCGGCAAACGGATAAACGGCTACATTATTGCCGCCATGCGCGTGGAGAATTTTCTCAATTATATCAAGGACGACAACCTGGTGGTTACCGCCAGCGACCGCTCCGATGTGATACTCGGCGCGCTGGCCTCCCGCCTGTCTTCCGCCTATCCCGATATTTCAGGAATTCTCCTCACCGGCGGCCAGGTCCCGCCCCCCAGCATCAAGCGCCTTATCGAAGGCTGGGTCGGCCTGCCGGTACCCATCATACTCGTCCAGGATTCCACCTTTCCCACGGTCAGCGCCCTCCACGATCTCAGGGGGAGCATCGACCCCGACAATCCGCAAAAGATAGCGTCGGCCCTGGGCGTCTTCGAAGCCAATGTTGAAACAAGCGAACTCAAGGAAAAGCTGATCTCACGCAAGTCAACCCGGGTAACGCCGCAAATGTTCGAGTACAAGCTTATCCGCGAAGCCAAAAAACATCAGCAGCACATCGTCCTGCCCGAAGGGGTCAGCGAACGCATTTTGCTGGCAGCGGATATTCTACTGAGACGAAATGTCTGCTCCATCACTTTGCTTGGACGTGAAGAAGAGATCGGTACCCGCATATCAAAACTCGGTCTCGACCTTGACGGCGTCAACATCATCAACCCGGAACGTAGTCCCCAATTCGAAGAATATGTGCTTGATTTTTACGAAATGCGCAAAGACAAGGGGGTCACCATGGACATGGCCTGCGATTTCATGGCCGACGTGACCTACTGGGGAACGATGATGATCCACAAGAACGTCGCCGACGGCATGGTTTCCGGCTCGATAAACACCACGGCCCATACAATCAGACCGGCTTTTCAGATCATCAAGACCGTACCCGGTTTCTCCATCGTCTCTTCGGTGTTTTTAATGTGTCTCAAAGACAGGGTACTGGTCTTTGGCGACTGCGCCATAAATCCCAATCCGAGCGCCGAACAGCTCTCTGAAATCGCCATCGCCTCCGCCGACACCGCCAAGCTCTTCGGCATTACCCCGCGCGTAGCCATGCTTTCCTATTCCACCGGCTCTTCGGGCAAAGGGGCGGAGGTGGAAAAGGTCATCTCCGCCACCAAACTGGCGAACACCAAAAGACCGGATCTGCTCATAGAAGGTCCAATTCAGTACGATGCCGCCATCGATCCGGCCGTAGCCAAGACCAAACTGCCAAAGAGCAAGGTAGCCGGTAAGGCGACGGTGTTTATTTTTCCAGACCTCAACACCGGCAACAACACCTACAAGGCGGTCCAGAGAGCATCGGTCGACTCCCTGGCCATCGGCCCCATCCTCCAGGGTCTGAAAAAACCGGTCAACGATCTCAGCCGCGGCTGCACGGTCCATGATATCGTCAACACCGTAGCCATAACGGCAATCCAGGCGTATGCCTCAAAATCCACCACAGAAAAGTAAATGAAGATACTCGTCATAAACGCCGGAAGTTCGTCGATCAAATACCAGCTCCTCAATATGGATACCGAAACCCTGATGGCTGCAGGCATCGTCGAGCGAATAGGTGACATTCAAGGCGTCCTTTCTCATAAGAAATATACGGATGGAGATGAACAGAAAACCGTTATCGAACGCCGTATCGACGATCACAAGCAAGGCATGCACCTGCTGATCGAAATGATCACCTCTTCGGAAACCGGAGTCATCAGCAGCACAGGAGAGATTGACGCCATCGGCCACCGGGTTGTCCAGGGAGGTGAATCCTTCAGTCGCGCCAGTTTGATTGACGCGCCGATAAAGGCGGCCATAGAAAAAAACAATCCGCTGGCACCGCTGCACAACCCTGCCAACCTGACCGGTATCGAGGTTGCCCAGCAGCTCTTCGGCGATACTCCCAACGTGGCCGTCTTCGATACCGAGTTCCACCAGACCATGGAACCCAAGGCCTATCTCTATGCCCTGCCCTATGAGTTCTACCAGGAGTTGAAAATCAGGAGGTACGGATTCCACGGTACCTCCCACAAATACGTGGCCAAGAATGTCGCCGCCGAAATGGGAAAAAACCCAGAAGAGGTCAATGTTATCACCGTCCATCTGGGCAACGGTGGTTCAATTACCGCCGTCAGCAAAGGCCGATGCGTGGATACATCCATGGGTATGACCCCGCTTGCCGGTATTATGATGGGTTCGCGCTGTGGTGATATCGACCCGGCCATTATCGGCTACATCGTCCAGGAAAAAAGCCTCAGCTACCAGGAGGTAGACGCCATCCTCAACAAGGAAAGCGGCCTCAAAGGCATCTGCGGCATGAACGACATGCGCGATATTCACGAGAGTGCCGCCCAGGGCAACCAGCGGGCAAAACTCGCCGTCGATATGTTCACCTACAGGGTAAAAAAATATATCGGCGCCTATTTTGCCGCACTGGGCAGGGTCGATGCCGTTGCCTTCACCGCCGGTATAGGCGAAAACGACGATATTGTCAGAGCCGCCGTCTGCGAAGACATGTCCGGACTCGGTATGCAGATTGATCCTGAGGCCAACCACGGTAGGATCTCGACTCGCAAAAAGATCAGTGCGGAATCGAGCAGCGTGCAGATATGGGTCATTCCCACCAACGAGGAGCTGCAGATCGCCCAGGATACCATGGCGATCGTCAAGGATATGTAAGCCGGTACGGTGGCCGGGGTGGCAAAGAAAAAAGACGTGCAAAAAGGCCTGAGGAGAGTGTCTTACAGATCTTTGTCGAATAATGCCTCTATTTCCTGGAGACAGTCGCCGTGTATATTGACAAACTCGCAGCCGATTCCGAGATTTTGCAGCGGCTCATAGTCAAGAACCCACTTAATCCTGACCTCTTGGCCCTGTAGACAAAGCAAGCCGGTTCCGGCGTCGATATCTAGCAGACGCAGCTGGCTTTCCCTGTCGAGGTTCAGCTTTTCATTTCTGTCCGCCGCTAGACCGATTCCGCCGCGGCTTACATTCAGGATCCTGGCCTCCAGGCGAACTCTGCCGTCGACCGGTTCCAGAACCACTCTGACCTCGTCTCCCTTGGCAAAGGCCAATCGTTCCGATGTCCGCTTTTCGGTAGTCATAATCCAGCCGCCATATCCTCACTTTCCCCCAACGACCGACCTTGCGTCAGTCTCCTTTGCAGCATACATAAATCAGCGACGGGTGGCAAATAAAATTCTGATTGCCCAGGAGTTCCAGCCGATCTCATGCTGGTGTTCTGGAGGTACTTCTCTCACAGGTCTCAGCTGCCAGGAGTCAACACGCTGTCAACAGCTGAAAATCGGCGAGCAGAAGGAGCTGGAGCTGCATCTCTACCGATCTGACGTCGCCGGATAGACAAAATCGCCCTTCGACCACACTTCGTGTACCTGAGCTTCAGCTTTGTCCAGTTTCTCCATAACGGCAGCATCGGGGTAGCCCCGCAGATTATCAGCATTTATAGAGACCACCGCATGAGCTGGCGATACCCTGTCGAGCAAGGCGGAGGAAGTGCCATCGGCTGCGCCATGATGACCAACGACCAGTACCTCGATATTCTCGGGCAGTCTTCTTTGGGCAAGAAGCTCGGCTTCCACCCGGCGGTTGACATCGCCCATGATGAGGATGGTATGCTCGCCGTAATTCACCTCCAGGACCAGTGATGAAGCATTGAGGTCTTCTCCTTTGGGCTGCGACGGCCAGAGAATGTGTATTCCCACTCCCCTCCAGACAATCCTCTCTCCCTGGCTTACGATCCTGCGCTCCCAGCTTCCGGAATCGAGTTTCTCGGCAACCCAGCGGTAGCCGTCCATCAGGGGGTGGAAAGGAAGGCGGTGTCCTGACTCATAGACGACGGCTTCGGGATACCTGTCCATGATGGCGAAAACACCGGTGGCATGATCTGCATGCAGATGAGTAAGTATGACCGCCTCCACCTTTTTTACACCGTACCGTCCAAGAGACCTGCGCAGATTGGCGGCCTGGCCGAAATGGCCGGTGTCGACAAGAATCGCCGATGAATCTCTTTGCAGGAGTACCGCCTGGCCCTCACCGACATCGAGGACGACGCAACGCAGAAGATCTCCACTCCAAGCGATCGAAGCAGCGGCGACGAACAGAGCAACTACGCCTATTGCTATACATTTCTTCATCTTCGATTGAGAAAAACGCCAATGATTCCGGAAATAAGGTTTATGACGACATCGTGCATATCCCCTACCCTGTCGGGGAGATAATGCTGGAGCACTTCATCTCCCACAGACATTATAATCACCGACACTATCCCGGCAAATAGGCCGAAAACGGTATTTGACAGCCAGCCGTAACAGGAAAAAACCAGGAAATGGACCACCTCTATAGGCACGAGATATTCGGCATGCAGGGCCATTCCTCCTGCAGCCAGCAACATCAGGGTAACAAAAAAGACCCGGCTGTGAAATGCATCCTTTGGTCTTCTGGCCTTGATGATAATCAGTGCAAAGAGCAGAACCAGAAACACCGCACCAGCCAGCCACATCGGGTCGACAAAGCGTGTCACCTGCTGCTGCAGACTTCTGCCGAACACGGAAAGCGCCAGTATTGCCAATATCGACAACAGCCAGCCAAGCAGGTGTATTCCGGATGCGAATAAAGGGGAATGCATGAATGGTTTCACTTGCCGGGAAAACTTTAATACGCTTTTTCAGGCGGTGAAGGGTGTAAAAACCAGCAGATTATGGCTGCAGCGGACCAGGTGCGCACAGCGCGCCCTTGTCATTGGCGGTGTTGCCACAGTTGCCGCATATATACTGCGGATCTTTTGCATACTTTTCTATCTCTGCAGTCTTCTTTGCCGATTTTAGCTCGCACATATGCATGGCATGATTTTCCGGGTTTCGGCAAAGATTATCGACGATTGGCAGACGATCGCTCATTTTTCCCTCCTTGGCTGTATAATCATGTCCTTTTCAATGCCTCCTGCAGCAGTTCCACGGTATGGACGCAACGCACGGCGGGATCGGCCTTGCCCATGCTGCCCTTGAGCATTATCATACAGCCAGGACAGTCCATGGCCACGGTTTTAGCGCCGGTCTTACCAATGGCGGCGACCTTGTCCCTGGTAATCTGTCTGGAGATCTGCGGATGGCTGAGAAAGGAGTAGGTTCCGCCCATTCCACAGCACCTGTCGCTGTTTTTCATCTCTTCGACACGATAACCGGCCGCCGCCAGCAATGTTCTGGGCTCTCGCCAGACATTGTTGCCCCGCTTGAGATGACAGGCATCGTGATAGGTAATCGCGGTCTGCTCATCAGACAGGTTCAGTTGGGATGAGGCCTTGAGAACATTCTCGAGAAAGGCAGAGGCATCCATGGTTTTATCGGATAGACGCAACGCCTTTTCAGACCATTGTGGATCATCGGCGAGCCGCTCGACAAAGTCCCGCTTCACCCCCATGGTGCAGGTTGGACATATACTGAGAACATAGTCCACATCGACCTCGGAGAAAGCGGCGACTGCCTGCTGGGCGAGATATTTTCCCGTTTCCCAGTCGCCGGCATAGAGCGCCGGTATGCCGCAGCAGTTCTGCCCCTTGGGGAAAACGACTTCGACTCCCAGGTGGTTGAGTACCTTCACCAGACTGACGCCAACCTCGGGATAGACGAAATCGGCGCCGCAGCCAACGAAGAAACCGACCCTGTAGACGGGATTTTCGACCTTCTGTTCCAGCGTATCGAACTGGTCCCTGAAGGAGGTGCGGGCAATGGAGGGAAGATCCCGCCATTCGGTAAAATCCTTGGACATAAAGTGCATGGGCAGATGGCGGATCACGCGGCTGGAAGATTCTCCCTCCTGCCTGCTGGTGAGAGGGCCTTGCAGTTTGGAGGCAGCCCGCACCATATTATGAAAGAGTCCACGATTTTTCATAACCGACTTGAAGGCTATATTCTTGACAACCCCCATACCGTATTTCTCGGTAATTTGATTGCGCAAGTGAAGAATAATCTCTTCGAGATCGATCTTCGACGGGCAGACGGCGCTGCAGGAGCGGCAGCCGATGCAGGCGCGGGCGATCTCTTTGGCTTTGTCCAGTCCCTCGTAGAAGGCGGCAAGGATGATGCCTATAGCCGAAATGTAAATGCTGCCGAAAACATGACCGCCTACTGTCTGGTAGACGGGACACACATTGGCGCAGGCACCGCACTGGATGCATCGCAGGGCATCGCCGCAGGCCTTGGATTGATAAAGAGCTTCGCGTCCGCCGTCTATGAGGACGATATGCTGTTCCTTCTTCTCGCCATCACAGGGAATGGTGCCGCGAATCCAGGTAATATAGGAGGTCAGCAGCTGGCCCGTGGCGTTGCGCGGCAGAAGTCTGGTGATTTTGACGGCATCCTCCATATTACGGACAAGTTTGTGAATGCCTGCAAAGACCACATGCACCTTCGGCAGGGTGGCACAGAGCCTGGCATTACCTTCATTGGTTACCAGACCGATGCCGCCGGTGTCGGCGACAAGGAAGTTGGCGCCGGTCAGACCGATGTCGGCCTCAAAGTATTCCTTGCGAAGCTCCTCCCTGGCGACATCGACCAGAGTCCTTATCTCCGGTGAGAGTTTGCGGCCCGTTTCCTTGGAGAAAAGCTCGGCCACCTCCTCCTTGAACATGTGAATGGCCGGCATAACCATATGCGACGGCCGCTGGCCTGCCAGCTGGACGATCCATTCCCCAAGATCGGTTTCCGAGGCGCGAATGCCTTCCCTGCTCAAGGCCTTGTTGAGATGTGCCTCTTCGGAGACCATTGACTTCGATTTAGCGATACTCTTGGCCTGTTTCTGTTTAGCCAGCTTGATAACGTAGTCGTTGGCCTCTTTGGTATCCTTGGCGAGAAACACCTTCGAACCAGCCGCCTCGGCGTTTGTGACAAACTGGTCGAGCAGTTCTTTGCGCCTGAGGCGCACCTCGTCTTTGATGGCGGCAAGTTCGGTGCGCAGCTCTTCGAAATCCAGGCCTCTGAAAGCATTCTCACGGGCAATGAGATAGGCATCGCCGAACAGATGCAGCGCTTCACTTAATTTTTCATTGTTCAGCGCCTTTTCAACACTTTTCTTATAGTGGGTGGAATCAACCATTACTCACTCCTTCTCTTCTGCGTTTACATTTCCATCAGATCGCTGGAAAGAGAACCAACGACGAGGATATGCAGCTCTCGCGGACCGTGGCAGCCGATGGTCAGCACCCTTTCGATATCGGCGGTCCTGCTCGGCCCGGTTATATAGGCGATGAAACGGGGTTCGCCGCCATCGTGAAGAGCATAGAGAGGCTCCACCGCCGCCAGGTTGTCGGCGAGTATTTTTTCCGGGTCAACCAGGACAAAATGGTATTCGGGCAGGGTCGTCGCCAGGCGGACATCCTCATTGGTTGAATCGAGGACCACCGTGCCTGTATCGGCCATGGCAAAATTGCAGAAGGTAATCCCGGCGGCCGGAACCCTGCCGGCATCTCGGAACTTGCCTGCATAGACTTCGCTTCCGGCCTCCCGCATCATCTTTCGCAATGCATACTTCCGTACCAGGGCAGTTTCCGGTATCAGTGTTCTGCCACTGGTCTTGGCGGCGATATACTCAGCGGCCTGCTGCAGATCATCACATTCTGCGACCTCGGTGCCGACGCGCCTTGCGGCCTCCATGAATCGCTGCAGATGGGAGTTTTCAACCATGGGTCATTCTCCTCGAGAAGAAATGAAAATGAGGTGGAAGGGTTTCATCCACCTCATTCTATACCAGATACCCGGGCTGGCCAATTTTTTTTTAAGCCCGGGTCTTTTTACCGAAACGACACTGCGGTCACTGGGGCCCAAAGAAAAGTTCCGGCAACCAGGTGACAATGCTTGGAAACATCGCCAGGATGAGCAGGCCGGTGACCTGCAGCAGCACGAAGGGGATGATGCCGCGGTAGATGTGGCCCATGGTGTACCCCTCGGGAGCCACGCCCTTGAAGTAGAAGAGCGCATAACCAAACGGCGGGGTGAGAAAGGAGGTCTGCAGGTTGACGCAGAGCAGGATCGAGAACCACAGCGGGTTGAAATCGAGCTCCATGGCAATGGGCATGAAAATAGGCACCGTTACCAGCAGAATCGCCGCCCAGTCGATAAACATGCCCATGAAGAAGACGATGCCCATCATGATCATCAGCACGAGCCAGCGGTTAAGTCCCGACCCCACCAGCACGTCGGCGACCACGTCGCCGCCGCCCATGGAGAGAAAGACGGTGGAGAAGAGCTTGCCGCCGATAAAGAGCATCATCACCATGGCGGTGGTCTGCATGGTGGCATAGGCCGACTCGCGCAGTACCGTCCAGTTGAATTTACCGTTGAATATAGCCAGAATAAGTGCTCCCAGTGCTCCCAGAGCCGCAGCTTCCGTCGGCGTTGCCACGCCCAAGAGGATGGTACCCATGACCGCCAGGATCAGGGCCATCGGTGGAATCAGCGATTTAAGCGTCAGCACCAGCTTCTGCACTGCAGACCACTTCGAGGCCTCCTCGCGGCTGATGGGCGGGCCGAGCTTGGGGTTGATGGTGCAGCGCACGAAGATGTAGAGGAAATAGAGCGTGGCCAGCAGCAGGCCGGGGAAAATCGAACCGGCGAAAAGATTGCCGACGCTGGTCTCCTTCATGCCGGTGAGACCGCCGTAGACCACCATCATGATCGACGGCGGGATAAGAATACCCAGGGTGCCGGCGGCGCAGATGATGCCTGCGGAAAGCTCCTTCTGGTAGTTCTTGCGCATCAACGCCGGCGTCGCCAGCAGCCCCATGGCCACCACCGAGGCGCCGATGATGCCGGTGGTGGCGGCAAACACCGTACAGACCACGACCACGGCCAGGCCGAGCCCGCCCTTGAGCCCGCCAAGCACCACGAAAAGGGTCTCGAAGAGCTTGTCGGCAACCCGCGAGCGGTCGAGCAGCTGGGCCATGAGAATGAACAGCGGAATGGCGACGAGCACATAGTTGTTCATCAGCCCCCAGGTGTTGTTGGCAAACATGTCGAAGAGGGGGGCGATGTTCCAGCCGTTGTCGATCAGGCCGAAAAGGGTGGCCACCGCTGCCAGGGTGTAGGCCAGCGGATGGCCCAGGGCAATGGCGACGATCAGGGTGGCGAACATCGCCAGTGTCATCATTTCAAGACTCATATCAACGCCCCTCCTTGTCGAAAAGTGCCTGCAGATCCCGGATCAGGTTGGAAACCCCCTGGAGCAGCAGCAGGAAAAAACAGAGCGCCATGATCATCTTGAAGGGATAGATGGGCGGGGCCCAGCTGGTGGAGTTTTTCTCCAGGCCCTGCACGGAGTAGATGGCGAATTTGGTCGACCAGATGGTCATGCAGGTCATCACCGGCAGGAAAAAAACCAGCGTGGTCAAGGCGCTGATCGCCGCCTGGATCTTTTTCGGGGCGAGAGAGGTGAAAATGTCGACCTGGACATGGCCCTTTTTGACATCGGTGTAGGCAAGGCCGAACATGTAATGCATGCCGTAGAGAAAGGCCGTGGCCTCAAATCCCCAGATCGTCGGCGAATTGAAGCCATAGCGCATGAAAACCTCGTAGAGAACCACAAGCAGCAGCGGGATGATCAGCATCGAGGTGATCTTGCCCTGCCAGAGGTTCAGCCGGTCAATGCCGTCTGCTAATTTTGAGAACATGGTGGTATCCTTGGATCTCGTAGTGAGTTGACAAACCAGACAACCCTCTCCGGCTGACCGGCAGAGGGCTGTCGTAGAACCATGCACAAAGGTGTGCAGGCGTTATTCGGTTATACGTCCGGAAATATAGGTCTCATAGGGCCACGGAGTGGCGCCGGACCTGGCATTGCGCCAGACGGCGTATTCCTGGATAAAGGCTTCCTGGCTGTCAAGCGCCCGCTTGACATCCGGGTACTTCTCCTTGACGGAGTCGAGATAGGTCTTGGCCACCTTACGGAACTCGATGAGGGTTTCCTTGTCCATCTTGACGATTTCAACCTTCTCCTGGAAGCGGTTGATGGCCTCGGCGTTGAGAGCGTTGATCCAGTTATAGCTCCAGAGCTGGGTTTCCTTGGCCGCCAGCTTGACGATCTCCTTGAGATCCTGCGGCAGCTCGTCCCAGGCCTTCTGGTTGAAGAACAGGCCGCACTGGATGCCCGGCTGATGGACGCCCGGCTGGATCACGTACTTGGTGATCTCGTCGAATCCCATGGGGTAGTTTATGGCCGGTGAAGAGAATTCGGCCGCGTCGATAACGCCGCGCTCCAGGGCGAGATAGACTTCGCCGCCGGGCAGGGGAGAGACGGAGGCGCCGAGGTTGTTGAGAATATCCATGAACCAGCCCGGGGTACGTACACGCATGCCTTTAAAGTCTTCCATCTTGGTGGCGCGCTTGTTGGAGAACAGACCCATCTCCTGACCCAGCTGGCCGCCCGGCAGAGCGTAGAGGCCGAACTGGCCGTAGACGTCCTGCATCTGCTCCAGGCCGCCCTTCTCGTAGAGCCAGATATTGTAGCCCTCGGCGTCGAGACCGAAGGGTACGGAGGCGAAGGCGACGAAGGCTTCATTCTTGCCTTTCCAGTAGCCCGGCCAGTCATGGCCTACCTGAGCCGAGCCTTTGGATACGGCGTCGAAACTCTGCATGGCCGGCACCAGCTCGCCTGCGGAAAAGGGCTTGATGTCAAGCCGGCCGGCCGAGGCCAGACGGACGCTGTCGGCAAAGTGGACGGCGATATCGTAGAACAGAAGCCCCTTGGACCACGGCATTACCATCTTCCAGCGGATCTTCTCCTCGGATGTGTCGAAGCTTACGCGCTTGGCGCTTTCATGGCGAGGATCACTCCCGAATTTCTCGCGCTTGGCCGAGGCCGTACCGGCGCCGACACTTACGGCAAGAGCCACTGTAAGTGCTGCAGTTACGAAACGTTTCATTACAACTCCTCCTTGTCAGAATATAGTGTGATGAGCAAAAGAGTGCCGGTGGGAGACCTCCCCGGCACGTGCAATGCAATTACCGAACATTTTCTCTTGCTATACCAGTGGTAATTGGTAATACCAATTCTCTATCATACACAAAGGCAAAGTCAAGAAAAAACCTTGCCCCTCGGAAAAAACTCTGATACATAAGGCTTATGAGACTTGCAGAAAAGAAGGGAACAACGCCTTCAACGGGCTCTGAAGATATTCTCTTATCAATGGTATTACCAATATTGGCATGACATTTGCTTGATTTTGTGAGACCATGAAGGTAAGAGCAGAGGGGTGAGATCTTCTGTGTTGCACTAGTTGCTGAAACGAAAGACATTCTTACTGATAGGCCATGCTGCTTTGCGACTGCCTGCCGCAACAGCAGATGGTCATTTAACTGGCCCACTGGCATTGGAGATCGAACAGCCGTTTTGCAGCTGCCTGGATTGTTCAGTTTGCTGCGGAGCTTATGATTCCTCCTGTCCTGAATATGGCTTTAAACATTATCGATTGCGTAGAAAAAATGGAGCTGAAACCAATTAAGCCGAAACGTATATCGGATCAAGTTTTCGAGCAGATTCGTGAGCTTATATACAAAGGAACTTTTGCGCCAGGCCAGCAGATTACCCCCGAGAGGAATCTGGCCGCATCCATGCAGGTAAGCCGTACCTCCGTGAGAAATGCCATTAACAAACTGGTAACAATGGGGATGCTCGAACACCGTCAGGGGCAGGGTACCTTCGTTGCTTCCCCGGAAAACAGGCGCGGCAACCCTCTGGCCGCCGCCATGGCCACTGAAGAAGCGACCCTCGACGACCTCCTCGAGGTGCGCCTTGGGCTGGAAACAAATGCCGCCGAGCTTGCCGCTCGGCGGGCGACGGAGCAGGATCTTCTCGCCATTGAAAAAAGCCTCCTGGAGATGGAGGAGGATATGATAAACCAGGGCCACATCAGTACCAATGCCGATGCCGCCTTTCATATGGCCATAACCTTTGCCACAAAAAACCCTGTTCTTATTCATTTGATGCGGAATTTCTACGATTTCCTTTTTATCGGCATTCGCAAGAATCTTACCCATATGTATCAGCGGCAGGGAGAACACGAGAATGTCCTCGATCACCATAAAGAAGTGTACGAGATGATAAAAAACCGTAAGGCCAAAGAAGCCGGTGAGTTGATGCGCAGCCATATAAACTATGTTCAGGAGTATTTTCGTCAGCATCACAGTTCAAGTTGAAAGCGCCACAGGCACGGGGTAATGTGGCCGTCAGGCAGGCAATTCGTTGTTGCTTTCTGCACCTGTAGTGAAAGCATGTCCAAAGCTTGAAGCCCCCGACAGTACCTGCGAAGAGCCACCGGCGTCTCTGCTGCGTCTTTATGGCTGGAAAAGCAGGAGACTCTTCAACATTCCTTTACATCCTCTTCAGTTCATATTATGAATATTGTATGTCTTGAGCGTATGCTCGACAGATGACTCCGGATTTTCGTTAATATACCGGTGTTTCTCCGGTTGTCGTACTGAAAAATCTTAATAAGGGAGGATGAGATGAACATGTTCAAAAAGGTGTCTTTACTGTGTGGTGCAATGATGATGATGGCAACCCCAGCACTTGCCGACAAAACCGTCAAGTGGAAGCTTGCCATGACCTGGCCGAGCACCCTGACCCCCTTTGCTTCTTCGGTTGAGCGCTTTGCCCAGTCGGTCAGCGATATGACCGGTGGCAACTTCACCATCAAGGTCGATGGCAAGGAGAAGCATAAGGCGGCCCTGGGAATTCTCGACATGGTCAAGGGCGGGCAGTACGAAATGGGCCATAGCGCCTCGTATTATTGGAAAGGCAAGGATATAACCTCGGTATTCTTCACCACCATTCCCTTCGGCATGACGGCTGCAGAACAGTATGCCTGGTTTTACTATGGCGGCGGCATGGACCTCATGCAGAAAAGCTATGAGAAATTTCGTGTACTCTCTTTTCCCGGAGGTAATACCGGCGTCCAGATGGGCGGATGGTTCCGTAAGGAGATCAACTCTCTGGACGATCTTCAGGGCCTGAAAATGCGGATCCCCGGCCTTGCCGGTGAGGTCTTTGCCAAACTGGGCGTCAACGTCACCAATATTCCTGCCGGCGAGCTTTATACCTCGCTTGATCGCGGCACCATTGACGCCCTCGAGTGGGTTGGCCCGGGCATGGATATCAAGATGGGTTTCCACAAAATCGCTCCTTACTATTATACCGGCTGGCATGAGCCGGCAACGGAACTCCAGTATCTGATCAACAAGCGGGCCTGGGAAAAGCTTTCGCCCGAGTATCAGGAGATTCTCAAAATAGCAATGCAGGCAGCCTCGGCCAGTATGTATAACGAAAATTTCGATGCCAGCGCCAATGCCTGGGCGGAGATGAAAAGAGACTTCCCCAATATCAAGGTCAAGACCTTCCCCAAACCGGTCCTGAAGGCTATGAAGAAGGCCACCGACGAGGTGCTTGACAGCTATGCTGCCGAAAATGCCGAATTCAAGGAAGTGTATGAGTCGCAGAAGTCCTACATGGCCAAGGCGCGCCAGTGGACCAAGATGTCAGACTACTATTATATCCAGACCTCGGAGATGGTCGAATAAGACCGTGCCGGTTGGTGTATCATCAAATGAAGCCGCCTGTTCTTCGGAGCAGGCGGTTTTTCCATTTGATGACTTGTGGTTTTTTGAGTATAGCAAGGTGTTGGAGGTCCGTTCGCCGTGTTAAGGGAGTACAAGGCGTAGAGCTGGGAGATGGTCTTGCGCTGGTGCAACATGGGCTGGGATTATGGAGGGGCAGTAAAACGCAGGGGAGAAAATGCTAGTTAAAATTGAGCACATATTTAATTTGGTGGTGGGATTCGTCGGTAAGATTACCTCGGTCCTGCTGCTGCTGATGATCTGCAATGTCTTCTACGATGTGATTATGCGCTATTTCTTCAGAAACAGCTCTGTGGGCATGCAGGAAATGGAGTGGCATCTGTTTTCGATAATCATCCTCTTCGGCGTTTCCGTCGCGCTCAAGGACGAGGGCCATGTCCGGGTTGATTTCCTCTATGAAAAGTACTCCGTGCGCACCAAGGCCATGATCAATATCCTCGGTACGGTCTTTTTTCTCCTGCCGTTGGCCCTTCTCATTGCCTCCGGTTCCTTCGAATTCGTTATGGACTCGTACAGGATCAACGAAATTTCTGAAGACCCTGGAGGCTTGACGCATCGCTGGATTATCAAGGCAATGATCCCCTTTTCCTTCCTTTTCCTGATTTTCAGCGCCATCGGCTACCTCGTCCAGAATATCAATATTTACCGAGGCGCCAAACCCGGTGGCAGAGAGGAGGACGCAGCCCTGGAAGAGGCCGGCAGGGGCGAAGGAAAGCGCTCGGTTCCGGGAGGTGTAAAATGATCGGCATTGTCATGTTTTTCGCCGCCCTCTGTATGCTGACCATCGGCTATCCGGTGGCCTTTACCTTTGGTTCCGTCTCTATATTTTTCGGCGCTGCCGCAGCCCTCATTGAATTGCTGCCGGGCTTCAGTCCGGTGGAGATTGCCGAAGAGTTCTTCCTGATGTTCTCGATGATGCCTTTCCGCATCTACTCGATCATGAACAACACCATTCTCATGGCCATACCATTGTTTATCTACATGGGCATCGTCCTGCAGAAATCAGAGCTTGCCGAGCGGCTGCTCGAGGCCATGGGGAGCCTTTTCGGTAGAATCAGAGGCGGCATGGCGGTGAGTACGGTATTGGTGGGAACACTGCTGGCGGCATCCACCGGCGTGGTCGGGGCCTCCGTCGTTGCCATGGGGGTAATTTCCCTGCCGGTGATGCTCAAGTACGGCTACTCCAAGAAACTGGCCACCGGCACCATCTGTGCCGCTGGAACTCTTGGCCAGATCATCCCCCCCTCCATCGTACTTATTATCTTGGGAGATGTTTTCCAGGAGCCGGTGGGTGACCTTTTTAAAGCCGCGCTCATGCCCGGCCTGATACTTGTAGGTCTCTATATTACCTATATACTTTTCCTGGCCTTTTTCAAAAAGAGTGTTGCACCACCGGTTATGGACGACTCCGTCAGCCCTGGAGTGAGGATCGGCAAGGCCCTGATTGCCATCCTGCCGCCCCTGACCCTCATTGTCCTGGTGCTGGGCTCGATTTTCGAAGGTATCGCCACACCCACCGAGTCGGCCTCGGTGGGGGCCGTCGGTTCAATGGCCCTGGCGGCCATGTATAAGAAGCTGACCTGGCGGGTTATCATGGAGTCACTCCATGAAACGGTGAAAATCACAGCCATGGTCTTTGCAATTCTGATTGGCGCTACGGCCTTTTCCATGGTTTTTGTCTACAGCGGCGCTGATTACATCGTCGAAGAGTTCCTCACCACTCTTCCCGGTGAAAAATGGGCCTTTCTCATTCTTTCCATGGTCGCCATAATGGCACTGGGATTTTTTATAGATTTTATAGAGATAAGCTATATCGTCGTTCCCATCCTGCTGCCCATTGCCGATATCATCGGTCTCAACCCCCTCTGGTTTGCTATACTCATTGCCATGAATCTGCAGACATCTTTCCTGACACCACCCTTTGGTTTTTCGCTCTTCTATCTCAAAGGGGTTTCACCGCCGGAGGTGCGGACGGTGGACATCTACCGCGGTGTGCTGCCGTTTATCATTATCCAGGTGGCGGTACTGGCCTCGATTGTGGTTTTCCCCGATTTCTACGGATTTTAAACGTCACGATGCCGATGCCTGGATGACAGCCGTTAAAGCGTAATTGCGGCAACTGCACAAACGAAAGCGGTACAGATGCCGGGTCAGGTTCGTATCAAGCATGCGTTGACCGTGGCCGGCCGGCGTAAGAGAGCCAAATGTGAATTATTCCGCGATAGCATATGTCATGGGGGCGCTGATGCTGGTTACCGGCAGTTCCATGCTGCTTCCCATTGCCTGCGCCTATATCTATGGTGGCGATGATCTTCTGCCGCTGAGTATCTCCGCCCTGATAATAGCCGGTGCCGGCCTGCCGTTGAGATTTTTTTTCCGAAAATATGACGATCTCGATATACGTGACGGTATTTTCATAGCCGTCTTCGGCTGGATCCTCATCTCTGCACTGTCGGCGCTGCCGTTTGTTATCCACGGGGCCATACCTTCTTTTACCGATGCCTTTTTTGAGATGATGTCGGGTTATACCACTACCGGTGCCACCATTCTCGAGGATATCGAGGCCCTTCCCCACGGCCTGCTTTTCTGGCGCAGCCAGACCCATCTTCTCGGGGGCATGGGTTTTCTGACCCTGACCATAATTTTCCTGCCGCACGGTATGGGAGGCCTGCGCATCTTTCGGGCCGAATCGAGTCCCGGCCAGGTTATAACCAGGGACCGGTTCTTGCCCAGGAATAAGGACGCGATGGTATGGTTGTGGGTCATCTATCTCGCTCTCAACGCCGCCCAGACCGGGCTGTTGTGTCTGGGCGGCATGGAGCTCTTTGATGCCCTCTGCACTGCTTTCGGCACCGTTTCCACATCGGGGTATTCTCCGAGAAATGCCAGCATCGCCTATTACGACAGTGCCTATGTCGACTGGATCACTATTCTTTTTATGTTTCTCGGGGGCATGACTTTTGTTTTGTTTTACCAGATGGCACGGGGCAACTTCTCGGGTATTCGCACCAATACCGAATTCCGGTGGTATGTGTCCTTTCTGCTGTTTTTCTGCGGCGCTGTCACTCTTATTCTCTGGTATAACGGCAGCTATGGCGATTTTGAACAAAGTCTGCGTTTCGCCACCTTCCAGGTCATGTCGCTGCTGACGACCACCGGATTCACTACCGCCGATTACGAACTGTGGCCGCAGTCGGCGCAGATGTTCCTCTTCACAGTCTGTTTTGTAGGCGCCTGTGCCGGATCCACCACCAGCGGCATCAAGGTTGTTCACTACGCCATTATTTTTAAGTACATGTACGGAGCGGTAAAGAAAATTTTTCTGCAGCCCATGTCGATGATGTCGGTTCGTATTAACGGCAGGCCTGTGGACGCTTCCATAATTGATTTGGCGGTATGCTATTTTATTGTCAATATCCTGCTGGTTCTCGCCGGCGGCTGTTTTATGGTGCTCAGTGACGATATGGACTATCTCACGGCCATGAGTTCGATTATCGCCACCTTGATGAATATAGGGCCGGGCTTCGGCGATGTCGGTCCTTCGGAGACCTATGCCTTTATCTCCGATATCGGCAAATGGTTCCTTTCCTTGAACATGCTTATCGGACGGCTGGAAATGTTTTCGGCCCTGGTAATTTTCTTTCCCGCTTTCTGGAAAAAATAGCCTGCGGTAATGCCTCCGTGGCTGAGAATGGCTGTCCGGCTGCCGATATCTATCCTGCTTGTGCTTCTCTGTTCCATGCATAGAATGGAGAAAACACTGTAAAAACCTAACTTCACTTCTTTTTTCAATACGTATCAAGGATACTGGATGGAAACCGCCGAGTTTTCTTTTCTACCGCTTCTCATCGTCATCGGCCTTGCCTTTCTTGTCCCGATCCTGTTGTCACAGGTCAAAGGGTTCTATATTCCAGTGGTCATCGGTGAGATTGTCGCCGGCATCATCGTCGGCCGCAGTGGTCTGGGATTGGTCGAGGAGAGCCAGGTACTGGTCATTCTCTCCGAGCTGGGCTTTGTCTACCTGATGTTCCTCTCCGGTCTGGAGATTGATTTTTCCGGTTTACTGGGCAGTGCCGGCAAAGCAAAAGTAAAGGGATTGAAGGCCTGGCTGCACAACCATCTGTTTCTGAGTGTAGCCATGTTCATCCTGACGGCGGTTTTATCAGGAATCATTGCCTATATTCTCCAGCGCGTAGGCCTGGTGGAAGACCCCTGGATTATGTCGCTGATCTTTGCGACAACCTCGCTGGGCGTGGTGGCGCCGATACTCAAGGAAAAAAAACTGATGCGCAAGGCCTATGGCCAGCTGCTGCTTGTCTCGGCAATCGTCGCCGATTTCGCCTCGATCATGCTCATCTCTTTTTTTGTCACTCTGCGCACCGAAGGGCCCTCGACGGAACTGTTGCTGATTCTGGTGCTGCTTGCCGTTTTTGCCGCGGTCTACCGTATAACCGATCTTTTCCAGCGGCATCTGCCGGCGCAGAAATTTTTCTCAGATCTCACTTCGGCGACGACACAGATACGGCTGCGCGGATCCTTCGTTCTGGCTTTGATGTTCACCGTTCTCGCCCACCAGCTTGGTATCGAAAACATACTCGGTGCCTTTCTGGCGGGCATGATAGTTTCCATGCTCTCTGATGATGACAGTTCGCATCTGCGTCAAAAGCTCGATGCCATCGGTTACGGCTTTTTCATCCCTATCTTTTTTGTCATGGTCGGGGTGAATTTCAATTTTCCCGCCCTTCTCCAGTCGCGAACAATCTTCTATATGGTGCCGGTGCTTGTGCTCTGCGCCTATGTGGTCAAGTTGCTGCCGGCGCTGCTGTTCCGTATTCTGTACTCCTGGAGAGAGGCCCTGGCGGCGGGTATGCTCCTCAGTTCCAGGCTGTCGCTGCTGATTGCCATCTCTGCGGTAGGGCTGCGCATGGGCCTGATCTCCGATGCCATCAATGCCGCCATCATCCTGGTGGCCATTGTTACCTGCCTGACTGCGCCGCTGCTTTTCAACGCCATAGTTCCTGAATATGAGGATACCAGAGAAAAAGTCATTATCGTCGGGTGTCGGAAATTTGCCGAAATGCTGTTTTCCCGCCTCTCGGAGAGGGGGCTAGATGCGGTACTGATCTGCACCGATATTAACCGCAACTCAAGGTCCGGACAGAAAAATGAGGTGACGCCGGTGCACTACCAGGAGGAAATGGCACGCGAACTCCGCAAAGCCGGCATCGAAAAAGCCCATACCCTGGTGACGATGGACGATGCCGATGAAAACAACCTTCGTCTTTGCCGGGTGGCACGCCATCTGTTCGGTATTGACAACCTGATATCCTGGGTCCATGATCCCACCGGCAACGCCGCCTTTCGCAGTCTTGATGTTCGAGTGATCAATCCGGTCTATTCCAATCTGCTCATCACCGAGGGCATGGTCCTTAATCCCAAAGCCTTCCTGCCGATGGAAGACGTCGAAGAGGCCATGGAGGTACGGGAGGTCAAGCTCAAAGACAGCGGGCTGATCGGTACCAGTCTGGGGCAGCTCGATCTTCCCCTGGAGGTGGAAGTTCTGATGATTCTGCGCCAGGGCGACTTCGTCGTCCCGGATACTGAAACTGTGCTGCGGGCCAACGACATCATCACTTTTGCCGGCTCATCCGAGCACATGACCGCTACCCTGCGCCTGCTTGGCGAAGGAAAGTTCTCCAAGGGAGAAGACCGCATGGTATGAGTTCGGTGTCCTCTTTTGCCGCAACATCCTGCAGGGAATCCATTTAGTAAAATGTTTTCTCACCCCCCCTGATGCGCAGCAACTCATTTCAAGACAGGGAGACTCATTCCCCGAAACGCCATACACCCACCCCGGGGGCTTGACTGCAGCCGTCCTGTCTCTGCGGAATTGGGTAAGCTGAGTTTCTGGGGCCATCAAAAAACACCTTAACACTATCCTGAGCATCGCCCGGGGAGCGTGACGGTTTGTGGCTCTGGGCGAGGATCGTTTTGGTGTTACAGTCGCTATAAATTAACGCGGCGGCAACGATAGCGATAGCATACTCCTTCGAGCAGCGGGTCAGCCAGCCAACCTGGCGGGCAGTTTCGGGCCCGGGCAGCTCCGATATTCTCTCTGCAATGGTACATCACAGGCAGAAGACTGCAAACGAGGAAAAACAAGATGAATCATGTGGTCTAATGCGCTGGAATTAAATGATAAAAAAGCATAATGATTCTGCCGGTTCTTTGTGTATCTTTTTTAGTTGACAGGATCGCCGATCGAATACATATAGAGCAATACTGAGGGAAGAATATGTGTCCTTTTCAGGCACCCGCGAACTATTTGTAAGACTTTGAAGATAAACAAAAAGGTGTAAATTATGAAGCTCAAGCTGATGATGAGCGAAGACCAGGATGAACCTCCAGACAGCCCGAGGAAGAGAAACCACTCTCCCGCCTCCCGCTGTGATGATGCATCCTCCTTCCGCAGAAACCATTTCCCCGACGCAACTGAAGAAAACTGGAATGACTGGCACTGGCAATTGAAAAATCGTCTTACCAGTGCGAGCCAGCTGGAGAAAATTGTACGCCTCTCGGACAGTGAACGTCTGGCCTTTCAGTTTGCCAGCACCACTCTGCCGCTGGCCATAACCCCTTATTACGCCTCTCTCATCGACCCGCTGGACCCTGACCAGGCGATCCGGCGGGCAATGATACCTGTTGCCTCCGAATTGCTGGTAGCACCCGATGAAGCCAAGGACCCCTTGGCCGAGGAGGGGCATAGTCCGGTACCGGGCATCGTTCACCGTTATCCCGACCGGGTGCTCTTTCTGGTTACTGACTACTGCTCGAGCTACTGCCGTTACTGCACCCGTTCGCGCATGGTCGGTCGCCGCAAAGGGGCAAGCAGGAAGGGCTGGCAACAGGCCCTGGACTATATTGCTGCCCACCGGGATATTCGTGACGTGCTCATTTCCGGCGGAGATCCGCTGACTCTCAGCGATGGCCAGCTGGACTGGTTGCTGGGGAAGCTCAGGGAGATTCCCCACGTTGAGATGATTCGTATCGGCACCAAGGTACCCTTTGTTCTGCCCCAGAGGGTTACACCCTCGCTGGTGGCGGTGCTGCAAAAATATCATCCGCTGTGGATGAGCATTCACGCCATGCATGGCGATGAGTTGACCACTGAGTCCCGCCGCGCCTGCACCATGCTGGCCAATGCGGGCATTCCCCTGGGCAGCCAGACGGTGCTGCTGGCGGGTATCAACGATTCGCTCGAGGTCATGCGTACTCTCATGCACGGGCTGCTGAAAATTCGGGTGAAACCCTATTATCTTTATCAGTGTGATCCCACCATCGGCTCAGCCCATTTCCGGACCTCCGTTTCCAAGGGGCTCGAGCTTTATGCCGGTCTGCGCGGACACACCACCGGCTATGCCGTTCCCACCTATGTTATTGATGCTCCCGGCGGCGGCGGCAAGATACCCTTACTGCCGGAAACCGTGGTAGGCAGGCAGGGCACCAACCTGCTCATCAAAAACTTCGAAGGCAAGGTATACGCCTATCCCGACACCGTCGAAAACCTCGGCGGCAATCAAAGCTGTAGTCATAGTGAGGTGCAGCCATGCGTATCGGCATGACCTACGATCTTCGCGACGATTATCTGCGGGCCGGCTTCAGCGAAGAGGAAACGGCGGAGTTTGACCGTCTGAGCACTATCACGGCCATTGAAGAGGGAATCAGGGCAATGGGGCACGAACCGGTGCGCATCGGCAACATCACGAGTCTGGTGTCGTGCCTGGCCAACAATGAGCGCTGGGACCTGGTCTTCAACATTGCCGAAGGCCTCTACGGCTTCGGCCGCGAGGCGCAGGTGCCGGCCTTACTCGATGCCTATAGAATCCCTTATGTGTTTTCAGGCCCTCTGGTCCAGGCGGTGACCTTGCATAAGGCCATAGCCAAGCATGTTGTCAAGGACAGCGGCCTGGCGACGCCCGATTTTATGGTCGTCCATTGCGAAGAAGATATTACCGCAGTGGCGCTTCCCTATCCGCTCTTTGTCAAACCGGTGGCTGAAGGTACCGGCAAGGGCGTCAGTATCGCCTCCAAAGTCAGCGACAAACGGATGCTTGCCGCAACCTGCCGCAATCTGCTGAGCGTTTTCAAACAACCGGTGCTGGTGGAAACCTTCCTGCCGGGCAGAGAATTCACCGTCGGCATTGTCGGTAACGGTGCCGGGGCTGAGGCCATTGGTATCATGGAGGTCATCCTTCTCAATCAGTCCGAGCCCGAGGTGTATTCTTACCACAACAAGGAACACTGTGAAGAGCTGGTGGAGTACCGGCTGGTCGATGATGAGGAGGCCAGAAAAGCCCTAGATTTGGCGCTGAACTGCTACAGGGTGCTTGGCTGCCAGGATGCCGGCCGGGTCGACATCCGTTCAGACGGCGAGGGCAAGCCGTGTTTCATCGAGGTAAACCCCCTGGCCGGATTGCACCCGGAGCACTCTGATCTCTGTATCCTCGCTGCCCAAAAAGGCGTCTCCTACCAGCGATTGTTAGAAAGGATTGTCGACGCAGCCCTGCAGCGGCAGAGGATCTTTACATGAGGGGCGATATGGTCATCGGCCTGGTACATAACCGGCCGGTGGATGCCGAAGACACCAATCACCAGTCTTCCAAAGATGTTATAGTCCAGGTCGAGGCTATCGAAAAGGCCCTGGATACGCTCGGCCAGCGGTCGGTTCGGTTGCCCTTTTCCCGTGATTTGGGGGACGTTCTGAGGGCTTTGGAGACGAGCAGGGTCGAGGCCGTATTCAATCTCTGTGAGTCTGTTGACGACAATCCGCACCTCATCGCCCATCCGGCTGCTGTTTTTGAACTGCTGGACATTCCCTTTACCGGGTCTTCGGCGGCGACGCTTTTGACAACGACGGATAAATATCTGGTAAAGAGGCTGCTGCAGGCCGATGGCATCATCACCCCAGCATTTTTTCTCTATAGTGGACAGAAGCAGTTCGACGTGAGTGGTCTGCGTTTTCCGCTCATTGTCAAACCTCAGTTTCAGGATGCCAGCATCGGCATAGATCAGGAGTCGGTAGTTGTTGACGGCGCCAGGCTGCCTGATGTCCTTGAGGAAATGTACGATCTTTACGGACCGCTGCTGGTCGAGGAGTATATAGAAGGGAGGGAATTTAATATTTCCCTGTTCGGTTCTCCCGAGGCGGAGGTCATGCCAGTGGCGGAGATAGACTTCACTGGCTATCCCGACGAGCTGTTCAGAATCGTCGGCTACCGGGCCAAATGGGATGCTGGTTCCGTGGAATATAGCTGCAGCAACCGCATGTTCCCGAACCTGTCCGAAGACCTCCTGGGCCAGCTGGTGCCGACCGCCAGGCGGTGCTACGCTCTTTTCGGACTACGGGATTACGGGCGTGTGGATTTTCGAATGGGCCCCGATAATGCCGCCTATGTGCTTGAAATAAACGCCAACCCCTGTCTCAGCCCCGACTCGGGATTCGTTGCCGCCGTCGGTCGGAGCGGTCTTGACTACACCGGCATGGTGGGACGTTTTCAGGACTTTCTCTCAAGGAGATATCGATGAGTGTTACTATCCGCCAGGCTGTGGCTGGAGACAGAGACCGTCTTGTCGAGATCATCGGTCGGCAGACAAACTTCCTCCAGTGCGAAATCGATATCGCCGTGGAAGTTGTCGATGCCTCCTTCATGCCGGCTGAAAGCTACCGGCTGCTGGTGGCAACGGATGTGAGCGACCAGCTGTGGGGCTTTACCGTTTACGGGCCCATTCCCTTGACGGAAAAACGCTACGATCTCTACTGGATCGCCGTGGATCCGACCCGAGGCAGAAGCGGCGTCGGCAGCCAGCTGCTTGCCAGTATGGAACGAGATATAGCCAAGAGCGGCGGCGGCCACATCTATATCGATACCTCCTCGACCGCAGGCTACCGCCGAGCGAGGATGTTCTACGAGAAAAACGGCTACCGGCTGGCCAGCCGGCTCGAAAATTTCTATCGCGACGGCGATGACAGAATAATCTACCGCAAAATATATTGATATGTTCCGTATACGCCGTATCTACGATAATACTCTGAGCATTGACCGTGATGCCATCCGACAGGTGCAGTCAATTCTGCGACAACGGTTCAGCGGACTTGCCGAAAAAGACATCGCCTCACTGGCCGACAAGCTGGCTGACCCGCTGAAGCACCGTCTAAAGACCATCGTCTTTGTCGCCGATGATAACCGGGGCAGAGTCAAAGGCTTTGCCATACTCAATCATTTTCCTGACCATCGCTTCTGCTATCTCGATTTCATCTCCGTTGCCCACGCCTCGACAGGTGGCATAGGCGGAGCCCTGTATTCCCGGGTGCGCGAAGAAGCAAGACAGTTGCAGGCAAGGGGCATTTTCCTGGAATGCCTTCCCGACGACGAAAAGCTTTGTCGGGATAGTCAATTACACAAACAGAACAGAGCCCGACTCAGGTTCTACGAGCGTTTCGGTGTCTTCCCCATTGCAGGTACCGCCTATGAAACGCCGGTGGAGGAGGGAGGCGACTGTCCGCCCTACCTGCTCTTCGACGCTCTTGGACGCATTTCTGCCCTGCCTCGGGACTATTGCCGCAGGGCGGTAAAGGCCATCCTCACCCGTAAATATGCCACCATCTGCTCTGCCGACTACATAGATATGGTGGTGGCGTCTTTTGTCGACGATCCTGTGGTCTTCCGGGCTTCACGATACCTGAAGAAGGTGCCGACGGAGCAGTCCTTTGATGCCTGCAGCATCGACAGGCGTATCGCCCTGGTGGTTAATGAGGGTCATGATATCCACCATGTCCATGAGCGCGGCTACGTCGAGGCGCCTGTACGCATTTCTTCGATCCTCAAGGGCATCGATCAGACCGGCCTTTTTGATATGGTCACAGCCGACCATTACGCCGAGAAACATATCAAGGCGGTTCATGATTCGGCCTTTGTCGAATATCTCAAACGTATGTGTCTGACCCTTGAGCCGGGAAAATCGGTATACCCCTATGTTTTTCCCATACGAAATGCTGCGAGGCCGCCGCAAGAGATGGCGGTGCGGGCAGGATACTACTGTATCGACACCTTTACCCCGCTCAACCGCAATGCCTACAGGGCTGCCAGGGGGGCCGTCGACTGCGCCCTCACCGCTGCCGATAAGATTCTAGGTGGCTACCGTATGGCCTATGCCCTGGTCAGACCGCCTGGCCATCATGCCGAAAGCAGGGTCTTCGGCGGCTTCTGCTATTTTAATTCGACCGCCATCGCCGCCCATTATCTCAGCCGCCACGGTCGTGTCGCCGTCCTTGATGTCGATTATCATCACGGTAACGGTACCCAAGAGATCTTCTACAACAGGGCCGATGTTTTTACCATCTCCATCCATGGTCATCCGCGCTTCGCCTATCCCTATTTTACAGGCTTTTCCGATGAGCGTGGCCAGGGAGAAGGGACTGGCTTCAACCGCAATTACGCTCTGGGGGAAGAGCTTGACGGTAAGGCCTACCGTGCTGTTCTGGAGCGTTCCCTGCAGCGCCTTGAAAAATATGCGCCACAGTTTCTCATCGTCGCCCTCGGCCTGGATACGGTACGCAAGGACCCCACCGGCACCTGGTCGTTGACGGCCGCTGATCTCAAGCAAAACGGCAGGATGATAGGCAAACTGCGGTTGCCGATGCTGGTCGTCCAGGAGGGAGGCTATCGTTCTCGCTCTTTGGGCGTTAATGCCCGCAGCTTTTTTCAGGGGCTGTGGCAGGGCATGCACAACACTCTCTGAGGCAGCCCCGGCCGGCGCCAAGAGTGCGATCCGCAGGAAAATAGCGCGGTCTCTTGCTGGTGGGGGACTCATTTATGATCCCTGAAGCAATCGGAGTTCGGTTTTCAAAAGCGATGGGCGATGACGGTATATTTTTACATCGCGATCAACACCCCGGTGAGTTCCTATTTGAAGGAGCTCAGCTACTCCATCGGTCGGCGTTGCTCATATCTTGAACATTTTGCGCACTTCCTTGAGCTGCGGTGACAGACAGATGACGATGACCCGCTCATGTGCCCGTATATGGGTGCTGCCTACCGCAATCCGCCATTCTCCCTGGCGGTGGACACTGCCTATAAGAATAGAACCTGCAGCCAGGTGAGCGATCTTGGCCAGGGGTTTTTTAGTGATGGGGGAGCCCGGTGCGGCGACGATCTCCACCACTTCGGCATCGAAGCCGTGCATGTGAACCACGGATATCAGCTCGCTGCGCCGGATGAACTTTAAGATCTCGTTGCCGGCCATCACCTTTTTGTTGAGGGCAAGATCGGCGCCGATGGTGGAGGCCAGAACCAGGTAGTCTTCCTTGTTGACCAGGGCTATGGTCTTGCCTGTCTTGGTGGAGGTTCTGTTCTTCCTCTCGTTGTTCATCAGGTTTTTAGCGAGCAGGCAGCTGAGAATATTGGTTTCGTTTTCACCGGTGGCGGTGATGAAGGTATCCATTTCGTGCAGACCGGCGGAGGTCAGCACGTCACTGTTGGATCCGTCGCCGTGGAGAATCTCGGTGTGTTTCAGCAACTGGACGAGTTCCTGAGCCCGGAAGCTGTCTTGTTCGATCAGTTTGACCTCCACGGATTTTTCCAGCAGCTCCGCTACCCGATGGCCAATAAGGCCGCCGCCGAGTATCATGATGCGTTGACGGTGGTGCTGCTCGACGCCGGCAAGTTTCATCAGATGGGGCAGGGTTTCACTACCGGCCATGATAAAAATCTGGTCCTGGGGAAGGATCTCGTCTTCGCCGCCGGGGATGATGGTTGTGATGCCGCGGGCGATGGCGACGATGCGAAAGGCGTATTCGCTGTGCTCCATGGCAATTTCCTTGAGCTTCTTGTGGGCGAAAGGAGATTGGTCATGGATCCGGTTGGCCATCAGCTGGATCTGGCCCTTGGCGATATCGATGATTTCATTGGCGGCCCGCAGCTTGATGAGGCGGACTATTTCCTGGGCGGTAAGTTCCTCGGGATGGATGAAAAGGTCTATTTTGAGGTCTTCAGCCGTGAGAATGGAGCCTTTTTTGCCGAACTCGAGTGAGCGTACCCTGGCGATTTTGCGATTAATGCCGAACTTGTCGGCGATCATCGCCGCCATCATGTTGACGGCATCGTTATTGGTGACGGCGATGAGACAGTCGATAGTGGTGGCATCGGCCTCCTGCCAGCAGGAGATATCCATGGCATTGCCCTGGATCAGACGGGCATCGATGGTATTGTCGGCAAAACGGAGCCGTTCCGGGTCCGACTCGATGACGGTGATGGCATACTCCTCATAGAGGAGGCGTTTGGCCAGGTAATAGCCGACACCACCGAGCCCTAGAATGAGAATTTTTTCAGGAATTTTCGTTTTTTCAAACATTGCAGCCACCTATGGGTGCAAAAAAGTTGGTTGCCGCCAGGAAATCACCGCGGTCTTTCTCTGAGGAAATCTGGAGTAGCGCAATGCGGGCTAGCTGGCCATGAGGGCGGTGGTAAGGATTCGTTCTTCGGCCAGGCCGAGGCTTTGTTGCAGCGGATGCCCAGCTCTTCAGCCCCGACCTTCGGTTGGGGAAAACCCGACTCCGGTGTGAAGGCAATACTGTTTCGAGGACAGACGGCGGGGCATGTGTCGTCTTTATTGCATTTCCGGTAATCTATGGTGAAAAGTTCCATAGCCCGTATTCTCCAGTGAAGGATAAATCGATCCGATACAAAGCCATGTATTCTTTAAGCATGGTGCATGGTTATTGTCAAGCTCGCCCACGCCCTCCGTGTTGCGATATACAACAACAGGCAAGATGGAGAGGAAAGAGTGGATAGACATGTGCATTCGTCACATTCGTGGCGGTGTATATCCGGTCTGTCGCCCTTTCTGCCGGTGTACTAGACAGTCACGTTGCCGTGGAAGCGGACGCTGGGCTTCTCTGTGTCGGTACGCTCGATTTGGTTTCGGCCAGCCATTGTCGTCCAGTTCACATACAATGTCCAGCCCAAAGCCGCCCCCGGCCTCGGTCATGAACGCAGCAGACATGGTAACGATTGGGGATCAAATATGCAGACTCATCGTATGTTCCCGGGGAGTGACGAAGGTGCGGTAATCCTCCCATTCGTTGATTTTCAACGACATGTATTGGGTGTAGAGTCGATCGCCCAGGAACTCTTTGAGAAAGGCGCTTCGCTCCGCTTCAAGCAGGGCTTCGTACATGTTGGTTGGCAAAAAGTCGGTGTCCCAGAGGCTGGTGGCCTTCTTGGTGGCGTAGGTGGACTCCCGGTCAGGGTTGCCGCAGTCAATCTTTTCCCTGATTCCCTGAAGGCCGATGCCAATGAGGGTGGCGATTTGCAGATAGATGTTGCCCGAGGGATCGGGCGAGCGTATTTCAATTCTGGTGTCGCTCGGTCCGGAGCCGTAGGGAATCCGTACCATGGAACTGCGGTTCTTCAGACCCCAGCTGCGGATGATGGGCGCCTCCTTACCGATTACATAGGCCTTGTAGGAATTGAAGGTGGCCGCCATGATAATGGAGGTGGGACGGGCGTATTGCAAGATGCCGCCAATAAAGTGCCTGGCGGTGTCACTGAGTTTGTGCTCGGCTTCTTCGTCGTAGAACAGCGCATTGCCTTCCGGATCCTGGGCAGAGATATGAAAGTGCAGGGCGTTGCGGTTGAAACCATTAAAGGGTTTGGGCATGAACGATGCGTACATTTTCTGCTCGTGGGCGATCTTTTTGGCGATGTAGGAGAATAATACCGTCCGGTCGGCTGCCTCCAGAGGGGGGAGGCTGGAGAGGTTGATTTCGTGCTGTGAGGGTGTCACCTCATGGTGCATTTTCTCGAAGTGGATGCCGCACTTTTTCAACACTGAAACGATTTCCTTGCGTACAACCTCGCCTTTGTCGTGAGGGTCGGCATAAAAGTATCCTGCCTTGTCGGTATGGATGTCGCTGCCGTATTCATCGTTGCTGAGAAGGAAAAATTCGTGTTCCGGAGCGGTGAGAAAGCGAAGGCCGAATTCCTCTTCGGCCTGGGTGATGACCCGTTCGAGCAAATAGCGCGGATCGAGGAGCGAGCGCTTGCCGTATTCTTCATTGATGCCGCCGATGAGAAAACCCAGATTCTCCCGGGGAAACTCCACCGTTTTAAAAGTTTCGGCAAAAGGTATCAGTAGTTTGTCACTGTTATCGACGGTGCCGTAGCCTGGAACGGAGCTGCCGTCAAAGCCGACGCCTTTCTTGAAAAGGGATTCTGCATTGTTGCTGTTGACCTGCAGGGTGACGGGCCGGCCGTTGAGATCCGTTGTGAAAATTTGCAGGGTATCTACTTCTCCAATCTGGTCGAGCAATTCGTCCATGGTTCTGCCCCCTTCTCTGTATGGTTATGTGTTTTCACAGACAAAAAAAACCGACCTGGTCAAAGCCTGTGTAAAATTATTTTCCAATATAACAAGTTTGCAAAGAAATTTGCAGAAATTTGAAAAGAGTAAATCTTAGTTGACAAAGGCTTCGACCGACGATAGGAATAGTGTATGCCCCCCCGTAATAATCACAACTGAAAAGGAGAAGATCATGAGAATGTCATTCCTGACAAGAGCAATAGCTGCAGTGGTGATAGCTGCAGTTATGAGTGTTGCCGGATCTGCCGTCGCCAAGGAACTGCGGGTCGGCGTAGATACCGCCTTTGTTCCATTTGAGTTCAAGGGAAAAGACGGCAAGTACACCGGTTTCGACGTCGAGTTGTGGGAGGCCATTGCCAAACGCATCGATGCAGACTACACGCTGGTGCCCATGGATTTCAACGGTCTTATCCCCGGCCTGACCACCGGTAATCTCGATGTCGTCCTGGCGGCCATTTTCATCAAGTCTTCCCGGGAAAAAGCCATCGATTTTTCCCACCCCTACTTTCGTGCCGGGCTCAAGGTTATGGTACCTATTGAAAATACCGACATTCGCGGTCCCGAAGACCTCAAGGGCAAGGTGGTTGCGGTCAAGACAGGCACCGCCACCGTAGATTACGTCAATACCCTGGGCGCTAAGAAGCTGACCAAATTCCCCAACATCGATCAGGCGTACCTCGAGGTCGCCACCGGCGGTGCAGACGCGGCCATGCACGATACGCCTAATGTTCTCTACTATGTCAAAACCGCTGGCAAGGACCGGGTCAAGGCAGTGGGCCCCGATGTTAAAGCGGCCTACTACGGCATTGGATTCCAGCAGGGAAGTCCTCTGCGGGACAAGGTCAATGTCGCTCTTCTGGAGATGATGGAAGACGGCGAATATGACCAGCTCTATAAAAAGTGGTTTGGCACCATGCCTGAATAACGGCAGCATCCATATGCCAGTGGAGGGTGATGAGAGGGACCGGCCCCCGGCGTGGGTCCGGTCCCTTTCTTTATCTTTTCTCTGCCATTTTTGTCTGGGGATAGCCTATGAACTTTGAATTTCAGTATATTGTCGACGCCATTCCGGCCCTCCTCCAGGGAGCCAAGCTGACCTGGTACATCACCATTGTCGGTATCGTGGGCGGCCTGGTTCTGGGGACCGTGGCCGGCATACTCCGCCTGGCCGGCACCAAGGAGATTGGCGGCGAGAGTTTCGGTGTGTTCCGTTTTTTCGGCTGGGCCGGCCAGAAACTGGCGGCAAGCTATGTCGAATTGATCAGGGGAACGCCCATAATTGTTCAGGCCATGTTCATATACTTCGCCCTGCCCATGCTCATCGAAGTCGTCACCGGCATCCGCGGCGTTCGCTTCGACGCGCTTACGGCGGCGATCATCACCATAATTATCAATGCCGGTGCCTATATAGCCGAAATCGTTCGAGGAGCCGTCCAGTCCGTCAATAAAGGTCTTGTCGAGGCCGGTATCTCCATGGGCATAACCCGGCTGCAGCTGCTCGGCAGCATAGTCGGTCCCATCGCCTTCAAGCGTGCCATACCTCCCCTGGGCAATCAGTTCATCATCAGCCTCAAGGACACGTCGCTGTTTATCGTAATCGGCGTCGGCGAACTCACCAGGCAGGGACAGGAAATCATGGCCAGCAATTTCAGGGCGCTCGAGATATGGTTGGCGGTGGCCGTCTGTTATCTCATAATGACCACGGCTCTTGCTCTTTTCATGAAATACCTCGAACGAAGGATCCAAATCATATGAGCGCCAATGTCATAGAGTTTCGCAAGGTCTGCAAGAGTTTCGGTAAGGTCGAGGTTCTTCATGACATCGATCTCACCATCGAAGAAAAAGAGGTGGTCGTGGTTGTCGGCCCTTCCGGGTCGGGAAAGTCGACGCTGCTGCGCTGCATCAACGGTCTTGAGATCATCACCTCCGGAGAGTTGACCGTCAACGGCATCCATCTGCCGCAGCAGAAACATTTGATCCGGGAGATCCGCAAGGAAGTGGGCATGGTCTTCCAGCTGTTTTTTCTTTTTCCGCATATGAGCGCACTGGAAAACGTTGCCTTCGGTCCGCGCAAGGTCCGGGGGATGTCGAAGAAGGAGTCACTCGAGGTTGCCCATGATCTGCTGGCCAAGGTTGGGCTCGTCGACAGGGGCAGCCATTATCCGGCCGAGCTTTCCGGTGGCCAGCAGCAGCGGGTGGCAATCGCCCGGGCCATGGCCATGAGACCGCGGATAATGCTCTTTGACGAACCGACTTCGGCGCTGGATCCCGAGCTGCGCGAAGAGGTCCTCAATGTCATGACCGCCGTTGCCATGGAAGGCTTTACCATGGTGGTGGTTACCCATGAGATGAGTTTTGCCTCCAAGGCCGGTTCCCGGCTCATTTTTATGGACGAGGGCAGAATTGCCGAAGATGGCCTACCTTCGGCATTGCTGCAGAATCCTCCCTCGGAGAGGCTCCAGAATTTTCTTCAGCATGTGGGGTATTAGTACCTTACTCCTTAACTTCTGCCATAAAAACAAGAAAAGGAGAACTGCATCTGAAATCGTTAAGCAGGATATGCATCCAAGGCACTTACTTGCCGTTTACCGGCGTTAGATATTTCTCTGCGTATTGTTTTTACCAGGTACCTGGTGGAGAAGGCACTTTCACGGGGTCTCGATATGTTCGCTTACCGTGCATCTCTTAGGTAGTATAAGAAAATCCCCGACACACTCCCGGCAGTCGAAAAGCCGGGGGAGGTTACCGGGAAAGGAGCGGCGAACCGACGGGCACCCTGTACGATTATGGATTTAACGGACAAGGGAATACGTGGATCAGCACACAAGATGAAGCGCAGTATCGATAATAAACAGCTTCCGCCGGCAAATCTTGAGGAGCTCTGCGATCTCTATGTCAGGATCAGCAAAGGCGAACATGCCATCAAGATGACCAGGCGCAGTCTGGCGGTTTTGAAATGCATGCTGGATTCCCCCGGAGAGACGGCGGTCAAATCCATCTCCGAACTGGCTCGGGAAAACGATATTCACATATCCTCCATCACCCGTCTTGCCCAGAAACTCGGCTTTGAGGGTTTTCAAGGGCTGAAAAGCCTCTTTCGCACCAACCTCGCCCAACAGCGCAGCTTCTACAGCGAGCAGGTCAAGCGTTTTCTCAAGCTGGAGAAGAGAAAATCACGGGCCGACGTCTCCATTCTCGAGCAGGTCATCCAGGATGAGTGGAGCAACGTCATGGTGATGAACAGCTCTTTCGACGACAAAAAATTTACCGCCATCGTCGATCGTATCGCCACGGCCGAACATGTCCTGATTCTGGGGTTGCGCGGCAGCTATCCGGTGGCATACTATTTGAGTTTTTACATGCAGATGATCCGGGAACGGGTGACGCTGGTCGGCAAGGCCGGACATATGCTCGGCGAAGATCTCTCTTTGCTGAGGCCGGGTGGTCTGCTCATAGCCATAGGCCTGAAGCCCTACACCCGGGAAACCGTCAATGCCTGCAGGGTCTGCAGACAGCAGGGACTCGAACTGGTCGCCATTACAGACTCAATGTCTTCGCCGCTGGCGATGGAAACCGATAATCTTCTGGTCGCGGACATCCAGGGCAGCAATTTCTTCAGTCCCATCGCTGCGGTCATGATCTGTGTTGAGGCGCTGCTTTCGGAGCTGGTCGTCACATTGGGAGACGAGGCCGTCGCCCGTCTCAACCATGCCGAAATGATACTGGATAAACTGAATATAGAAATATGATGGACCGCACTGTCGGCTATTTGGTGAACGGCAGGGAGCGGTGAGATAAATAACTGGCAGAGGTGGAAGCAGATGGAAAAGTGGCAACAGCAGTTGCAGCAGTCGGTCAATACACTGGAGAGGTTACGCGAGTATATCAATGTCACGGAGGCCGAGGAAGAGGCCATCGCGACCATGAAGACCACATGGGGCACCTCGCCCTATTTCGCCTCGCTCATGGACAGGGATGATCCTGCCTGTCCCATACGCCGGCAGGTGCTCCCCACCCTGCAGGAAAAAATCAACCGCTACGGCATCGACGATTATCTGAACTGGAAGGAAAACCGTAAAATCGGCGAAGTCAGGCCGGACAGCATCGCCCGCCAGTATGAGGACCGCGTGGCCTTTACCGTAACCGATGTCTGTGTCAACTACTGCAGGCATTGCTTCCGCAAGGAACTGGTGGTGGACCGCGATCTCAAGCTGCGCATGGATGTCGATGAGGGTCTGGCCTGGATAGCCGACCATCCCGAAGTCCGCGACGTGCTCATCACCGGCGGTGATCCCCTCATCCTCTCCGATGACCGCATAGAGTATATCATCCGCAAACTAAGAGAAATACCGCACCTGCAGATGATTCGTTTCGGCTCGCGCATGCCTATCGTCCTGCCGCACCGCATCACCGACGGTCTGGTCAAAGTGCTCAGCGGCTATCACAGGGTGCCGATCTGGCTCAACACCCAGTGCAACCATCCCAAGGAGATTACCGAATTGACGGCGGAGGCGGTATACAAACTGCAGACCTGCGGCATCAGTACCGGCAATCAGGCGGTGCTGCTCAAAGGCATAAATGACGATGTCGAAACCTTCCGGCAGCTCCACCAGAAGCTGTTGTCGGTACGCATCCGTCCCTACTATCTGTTCTACTGTGAGCCGGCACCGGGTATCGATCATTTCCGCACGCCGGTGGAAAAAGGCGCCGAGCTGATTCGCGATGCCATCCGCGGCCACACCACCGGCATGGCCCAGCCGATGTACGTCATCGCCACCAACATCGGCAAGATTCCACTGATGCCCGATTACTACATAGTCGATAAGAATGAAAAGGAATATACGCTGAAAAACTATAAGGGGATCACCACCAAGTGGCCCAATATCCCTGAGGAGGAGTAATATTCAGGAGAATGCGTGGCGGGAGCGCTGAAACACTGAAGAGGTTGTTTGCAGCCTCGGCGTTTCGACGCTCCTGCAGCAGACATTGACCGGTATAGCCTATTTGACCTTCAGTGGACCGCTTTTCCCGGCGCTGTCGCCCACCAGCCATTCAATTTCAACTTCCACTTTCTTTTTGGTTGCGTTTCTGCCGGACTCTTTTTCCGCCTTGATTTCCACCTCAACCTGGTCCGGCACTTTCAGCTGAACCTCTTTGTCGCCCCGGCTGAGAACGACCTTGCCTTTTTCGATTTTGTCGGCGAGGGTGCGCAGAAGTCCTGCAGCCTCGCTGCGGCTCATTTTCTCTTCGCTTTTGAACAGAACCGTCTCTTTGCCCATAACGCCTCCATGACGGAAAAATTTCGTTTGCTATGCAGCCATTTTCTCCAGAAAACCCCCTATTTCAAACGGCATGCCCCCGGATACTTCTAAAATATTCATTTTTCGCCGCTGTTCCTTCCCCGCCGGACGTTTTTGCGATGCTGGACCGCTATCAGATGATGCTCTTGCCAAAGAGCGAGGCAAGAAGTGAGACGGCCACCTGGGCGGTGCGGTTTCTGGTATCGAGAATGGGGTTTGCCTCCATGACGTCCACCGACAACAGTTTGCCGGAATCGCAGATGGTCTCCATGATGAGCTGAGCCTCGCGGTAGGTCAGGCCGCCGTGCGAAGGCGTACCGACCCCGGGGGCTTCCTGGGGGTCGATGGCGTCCATGTCGAGGCTCAGGTGTATCTTGTCGAGGTCCTTCAGTGTGTTCAGAGCCAGGCGCAGGATGGCATGCATGCCCAGCTCGTCGACGTCGCGCATGGTAAAAACCTTGCAGCCCGATTGTCCGAGCAGTTTTTTCTCCTCCAGGTCGAGGTCGCGGACACCGATGAGAATGACGTTTTCCGGTGAAATCTTGGGCCCTTTTCTGCCGACGTTCACCAGCTCGTGAGATCCACTTCCCAGCAGCACAGCCAGGGTCATGCCGTGGATGTTTTCGCTGGCCGACGTCTGCGGGGTGTTGAAGTCGCCGTGGGCGTCGACCCAGATGAGCCCGCAGGGTCTTTTGTCGGTAACCCCGCCGATGGTACCGATGGAGGCGGAATGATCGCCTCCGAGGAAAATGGGGATCTCGCCGGCAGCAACGGCTGCGGCGCCCATCTGGTAGGCCTTCTCGCAGGCCTGGCGGATCGGGATCAGCCGCTCTTCGTAGCTGGTGCTGGCGAGGGTATAGTGACCGGGGACATTGATATTGCCTCGGTCAACGGTTTCGAAGCCCAGTCTCTGCAGCTTGCGCGCCAGGCCGGCGTAGCGGATGGCCACGGGGGCCATGTCGACGCCCCGGTGACGCTGGCCCAGATCCATGGGAATGCCGATGATGCTGATCCGCTGTTTCATGCCGCCCCGTTATTTGCGAAGATGGTTCCAGAGATTGACTATGAAATCCTGAACATTGGTGAGGATAGCCTGGGCCTGTGCCGAGCCGCGGTTGGCCAGTTTGTCTGCGGAAAACTCCGACATGTCGACCACGTAGTAATAGACAGGCCGGATTTCACCGTCGTCCATGATCCGGTAGCTCGGCGTCATGTTGCCGAAGGCGATGGAGTGCAGCTGGGTGGCCATGGTGATGACGGTTGTGGCCTTCCTGGCATGCTTGCGCATCAGGTCCTGGGAGCGGTAGACGTCGGCGACGGTTTCCGGCAGCGGCCCGTCGTCGCGAATGGAGCCTGCGAGGATATAGTCAATGTCGTGGTCGATGCAGGCCTTGATAATGCCGTCTTTGATATTGAGGGCTTTAATGCTCTCTTTAATCGATCCCGCCCGCCTGACTTCGTTGAGAATGTCGAGGTGGTTGTAATGCCCCATGGACTGCAGTTCCTGGCTGTAGATATTCTGGCCGAGACCGGTGCCGAAATAGGCGGCTTCTATGTCGTGGGTGGCCAGGGCATTGCCGGCGAGCAGGGCATGGCAGAAGCCGTTGGCGATCAGCCCCTGCATGGCCTCGCGGCTGTCTTTGTCAAAGGCCACCGCCGGTCCGAGAACCCAGACGATGTGTCCGTTGTCGCGGTCGTGCTTGAGAATTTGGTAGAGTTCGTCGTAGGAGCGGGAAAAGGGGGTCTCCCTGGTACCCCGGGAACGAAAGGTGAATTTGTCCTCGCTGACTTTCACCCTCTCGAAGCAGTGCGGATGAACGAGGATACCCTCTTCGCCGTTTTCCGTGCGGCCGACCACGACCAGCTGGCCCTTTTTAAGGTTACGGGCCTCTATAACCTCGAGCCTCCCCTCACTGGCGACGAGAACGGCATCCATCCTGCTTTCCGGGGCAAGCACCCAGCCATATCCTTCGAGGTTCACATATTCGGGATAGTTGGAGGTGGCGTGATAATTCCTCGGGGCGATGCCGTCTGCGGGCACCTCTTCGACCATGACAAAGGGGGCGTCGCGCAGGTCATCTGCGGAAAAGTCGGGAGGGGTAAAGGTGAGATTCAAGGCCATTGGATTTCTCCGGTTAAAGTTTACATTGCATATCTGGGACAGACCCCATATGCTCCATCATGGTATTATAAAGCTCTCTTACACCGAAAGACAATTGTTTTCAATGATTGCATACATCCGATGCTCTCCAGCACCGCAATTTGCCGGCATCACCTGGAAAAAGATATACTGCTCCTCCAGTGCCGGCACCTCGCTCTTTTCCTTGACCTGTCTTTGGCGCTCCCCTATAGTTATGATGAGTATGAAACAGATAACTAATCGAGATGCTGAATGAATCGATCGGCGTATTTCACCACCGGCTTTGCCATCAAGGCTCTTGCCAATCTTACCAAGGCAGATGTTGTCATTCACGGGGAGGAGAACATTCCTACCGGACCTGCCATTTTCGTCGTTAATCATTTTACCAGAATCGAGACTCTGCTCCTTCCCTATCATATCAATCACCTTACCGGTATACCCGCCTTTTCGCTTGCCGCCGACAGCCTGTTCAGAGGGGCGTTGCGAAGGGTGTTCGATATGATCGGAGTCATTTCCACCAAGGATCCGGACAGGGATAACATTATAATAAAAGGTCTGCTCTCCGGTTCGGAGAACTGGATTATCTTTCCCGAGGGGAGGATGGTCAAGACCAAGAAAATAATAGGTAAGGGCAGATTCCTCATTCAGCATGAAGGCGGCAGCCACAAGCCGCATACCGGCGCTGCCTCCCTGGCCCTGCGGACCGAATTTTTTCGACGCCATATCCTTTTGCGCCAAGAACACGAGCCTTTTAATGTCGAGTCTTTCCTGCATGCTTTCGGAATAGACTCGGTCGATCAGATCCGGGACAAGAAATGTGTGATCGTTCCCGTCAATCTCACCTATTACCCAATACGGGCCAAGGAGAATGTCGCCTCCTACTTTGCCACCCGTATGATGAAGGATGTATCCGATATCGTTCTCGAAGAGCTTATGACCGAAGGCACCATGCTGCTTTCCGGAGTCGATCTCGATATTCGTTTCGGCCAGGCGATCGCCCTCGATAAGTATCTTGCTGCTCCAAGCATGAAGCGCGAACTGCAGCGACCGCTGGGCAAGGATCAGGGTTTCTCCGACAGCCTCAATCGTCATATGCGTAAAACGTCGATGAAGATCATGCAGCGCTATATGCAGGCGATCTATAATATGACGACGGTCAACCATGAGCATCTGTTTGCCTCCTTCCTGACAAAATATCCTTTTACCAGGATGAGCGAGAGCGATCTGCGCCGGCGTGTCTACCTCGCTGCCACCTCTATCAGAGGAAAAAATCGGATAGGCTGCAGTCTTCATAAGTCTCTGGAGGAAAATCAGATACACCTGCTCACCGATGATCGCTTCAAGAAGGCGGAGAATTTTCTCAAACTTGCCAAGGAGAAAAACATCCTTCGCCAGGATGGCGACAGTCTCACCAAAGTCAATACCACCATTCCGGAGATTCTTACCTATAACAGGGGACGGATCGACAATACCATCCATGTTATTGCCAACGAGGTAGAACCGCTGAAAAAGCTCCAAAGACTCATCTGGTCGGTGGCCTGGCAACCTGCGTTTCTGGTACGGGCACGGGTGGTGCGCACCCTTTTGGAAGAAGAACGGGAACTCTACAAGCAGGATTGCCTGCACTGCGGCAAGAGCCAGCTGCAGTCGCAGGGCCCTTTTCTCCTTCGCGGATCGACCCGCAAAGTAGGGGTGGTGCTTGTGCATAGCTATCTGTCCGTGCCGGAGGAGGTACGGGAGCTTGCGGTTTATCTGCAGCGGCGAGGCCTCTGGGTTTATGCGCCCCGTCTGGCCGGACACGGTACGACTCCTGAAGACCTGGCCCAGAAGACCAGCAACGACTGGCGGCTTGCCGTTGAAAACGGGTATGCCGTAATGAGTTCTCTGTGTAAAAAGGTTGTTGTTGTCGGGGTGTCTATCGGCGGGTGTCTGGCTCTCGATCTCGCTGCCAGACTGCCGGCGCTGGCCGGGGTAGTAGCTGTCTGTCCCCCGCTGCGTCTGAGTGACTATTCCTCAAGCTTCATGCCGTCCATCGATGTCTGGCAGCGGATTCTGGCACGCTTTAAACGCAATGACCTCGAGGAGGATTTTTTCCGCTTCACATCGGAAAACGAATATGTCAACTATGACAGAAATCCCATAGCCGGAGTCAAAAATGTCGGCATCTTTCTCGAAAGCCTCAAATCCGAACTGACCAAGGTCCGTCAGCCCTGCCTGATACTCCATGCCGATAAGGATCCGGTTGTCTCCAGTAGCGGTGGGCATCGGATCTATGAAACGGTGGCCAGCGAAAAGAAGGAGTTTGCCCTGCTCAACTACGATAGACACATCATCGTTCGTGGCCCGGAAACCAGCCGTGTGCATCAGCACATCGAGAGTTTTATTCGTGATATTGTCAGTTGAAGAAATGTCTCAGGCATACGGCAGTTTTTCCACCGTTGAGGTTGGAGGCGCACAGCACCTGTGGTACACAGATACCTGGATGGAGCGGTGTGGTTTTTTCATGAAGAGTGCAGCGAGGACTGTGTCGATCACCGAAAGCGGGGACAAGACACTCGTTGCGTGAACACAATGTAAACCAGAGGAGAGTGCGCTGTGACGGCAGTCATATTTGATAAATCCACCAAACTTTTTCCCTCGAAAAAAGAACGCATTTTTCTCGCCCACTGCGCCATTTCCCCCCTCTATNGTCATGCGGCCGAGGCCATGATCGCCTTTATTCGCGATCTCTCTGCTGCTGGTATTTCCGCTCTGCCAAAATATTTCCAGGTCTTGCCCGAATTTCATGAGCTCTGCGCCCGCTTTCTGAAAACACGTTCTGCAAACATCTCCTATGTGCACAACACCGCCGAGGCTATGTGCATGATCGCCAACGGCTATCCATTCGAGCCGGGGGATGAAGTGATCAGCTATGTCCACGAATATCCCAGCAACCATTACCCTTGGGTTCTTCAAAAAAAGCGGGGAGTCAAACTGGTGCTGCTTGCCGATTCCGCCCCGTCGCCGGATTGCCAGGAAATCAGCGGCCCCAGAGGATGGTCTCTTGAAGAGCTCGAAGAAAAGATAAGCGACCGGACTCGTCTGGTCGCTTTGAGCCACGTTCAGTTTACCAGCGGCTATGCCGCCGATCTGCAGGAGTTGGGTAAGCTCTGCAGCAAAAACAATATCGATCTCGTCGTTGACTGCGCCCAGAGCATGGGCTGTCTTCCTGTTTTTCCTGAGCAATTTCGGGCCGCAGCCGTGGTTTCCGCGGGCTGGAAATGGCTGATGGGCCCCAAGGGGTCGGCGTTGCTCTATACCTCGGAGCGATTTCGCAGGAAACTGGCTGTGACCATGGCCGGTCCGGGACTCATGCGGCAAGGGCTCGATTACCTCAATCATGCCTGGCAGCCCCATGAGGACGGCCGCAAGCTGGAGTATTCCACCGTTCCCTGGGACCATATCGCCGCCATGAACGTCCTTCTCAAAGAAGTGTTTCTCCGCTATGATATCGAAGACATACGCGATGAAGTCTTTCGCCTGCAGGATCTTTTTCTTTCCGCTGTCAAAGGAGATACGCGTGGTTTTCTCAGATTACCGCCAAAGAACCGTTCCGGCATCCTTGCCGCGAAGCCGAAGGCAGACTGCTCTCATTTCGTGGAGAAGCTTGCCGGCAGACAGGTGGTGGTGACGGCCCCCACAGGCTATCTGCGTTTTGCACCCCATTTCTATAACGACGACGAGCAGGTTATTGCAGCCGCGCAGCACCTCAACAGTCTCGACGAAGAATAGGTTTTTCCTTATTCAGAGCCGCCGCCTGTCGATGGCTGCTCCGGCGAATCGTCAATTCAATCCATCCGCTTCAAAAAAACAATCCGTTTAATAACGATATTTTGTCACTCTCTGCTTGGCGTAGAGCAATATTTTGTCTGCCGACGGTGTGGATGTGAGAAAAATGTCAGATTGCATCTGTATACTGACCCCAGAGTAGACTCGGAAAAAAGCTCGTGCTGAATTCGTGTAATACATTTCGGGGGGATACCATGGAAGATGAAGGGAAAAAGGATGCTAGAGAACTGAAGGTCATCTGCGCATATTGTAAAAAGCTTCTGCGCAGCGAAGAAGTATGGGGGGCGGATGCGGCAGGCCGGTCGTGTGAAACCACGGCAGGTATAAGCCACGGAATCTGCCCCGACTGCCTGCTCCATCATTTTCCGACAGAGTACCTGGCAATTCAGGAAGAGCGAAGGATTCGCATTCGCAATCTGTTCAAAAAGGGCTTTACCGATATGTACGGGCACATTGCTAAATAAATGTCGACTGACCGCTGAGGGTTCCCGGGCGAGCGGTGCTGCGACTGATATGGTGACAACCTGGAGAAACAGGTTGGAGAGAAGAAGGGGGACAGGTTCACGGCGTGCCTGTCAAGATGATGGTATGAAGTAATGGGGGTGAGGTCATGTTTGCACAGTCTGGTTACATCGTTGTTTTGTGGTTGCTGCCCGTTGTTCTCTGCATTGTGACACCTTTGATCATGCTTGCCGTCTGGGGTATGGCACGGCTTGTGAGGAGGTCGGCAGAGAAAAGTATGGTCCGGGAAGAGCGAAAACAGCGCAGGAAAGAACAAGCTTTTGCAGAGGGATACGGCAATGGAGTTACCGCCTGAAAAAGCCGGCAAACCACAGTTTCAGGCTGCTGTGCCGACGAGCAGAGAACAGTGCAAAAAACTGTTGACAGTGAAGAGTGGGTTGGATATATTCCCCGCTTGCTATGCTGTTCGGGCACTTTTTTGAGGAAATATTCAACACGAATATCCTCAGCAATTACACTATATGCAAATGCCGGAACTAACGCATAATCCTCGGTAGCTCAGTTGGTAGAGCAGGTGGCTGTTAACCACCCTGTCGGCGGTTCGAGTCCGTCCCGGGGAGCCAGAGTATGCCCAAGGGGCTTGGTCGAAAGACCAGGCCCCTTTTCTTTTTTCCGATTGCCTCTGAAATTCAGCGTCCTGGTCATGTACTGGAGATGTGTGTCTCACGAGCCGCGGTGAGCTTGTCCTGAGCGAAACTGGAGGATGTCCATCAAGTGAAACCGGTTATTCCAGAGGGCCTGGTTGCAGACCCGGCCGGCGATTTTCTCTGTGTGGTAGTCACTTCATCTGAAGCGAAAAGATTCTGGGAAAAACGATAAAAAGAAGATAGGCTACTGATAGTTGATGAAAAATGGCATCATTTTGAAAAATCCTGATTACCCCTGAAACTCAGCCTGGCCTATTACTGGGAGACAGGGGTGCTCTTTCCACGGGCGTACCGGGAAAAGAGTAGCCCTGTCTCAGACCGAATTGTTGAGAATAAGGGGTAATCAAAAAAATTACAAGCAGCGTGTAACGCGATTATCTCTGAGTTGAATACCTATGAAAAAATTTGCCTTTGCTCTTCACGGTGGTGCGGGAACCATTCTGAAATCGGCCATGACTCCCGAAAAAGAAAAGGCATACCGAAACGCTTTGTCTCAAGCGCTTTCCGCAGGTGAAAGCATCCTTAAACACGGGGGATCGGCCATTGACGCCGTTGAGAAAGCGGTTATTGAAATGGAAAACTCAGCCTTGTTTAATGCCGGCTACGGATCAGTATTTACCCATGATATATCTCATGAACTCGATGCTTCCATAATGGATGGGAACGGCCGCAGGGCAGGTGCTGTTGCCGGCATTAAAAGGATTAAAAACCCGATATCTCTCTGCCGTAAAATCATGGATAAAAGCGAGCATGTCTTTCTCCTTGCTGAAGGTGCCGAAGCTTTTGCCCGCGAAGAAGGCGAAGAGCTTGTCCCCGAATCCTATTATTCTACCGATTCGAGAAAGGAACAACTTCTGAAGATTCGCGACTCGCTGAAAACACAACTCGACCACGCCGACGATCAGCTGAAAAAATTTGGAACAGTGGGTGCCGTGGCGCTCGACACTGCAGGAAACCTTGGCGCAGCAACTTCCACCGGTGGTATCACCAATAAGCGTTTTAGCAGGGTGGGCGATACAGCAATCATCGGCTCCGGTACCTATGCCGAAAATGGCGTATGCGCTATCTCTTCCACCGGCTGGGGGGAGTATTTTATCCGCTGTGTGGCGGCATACGAAGTGGCAGCATTAATGAAATACGGGAAAATGAGCATAGAAGACGCTGCCGGGAAACTCATCAATGAAACCATACCCGAAATGGGTGGAGATGGAGGAGTAATTGGGGTTGACCAGGGAGGAAATATAACCATGCCCTTTAACACGGAAGGCATGTACCGCGCGAAAGTAGATTCTGAAAGTGGTCCGCAAATCTATATCTACCGATAATCTCACCGGAGCGCCGGCCTTTCAGGTGGACGGTTCTTCGTGCCAATGGTTGGATTGAAACATGGACGTAGGCGGAGAACATCGGTATTTATGGAAGAAGTGATACTGGTGATAGACGCAGCGTCGATACATTCGCTCTTCCAGTCTTGAATGAGGAGCACTGGGCCGTGATTTTGGTGGAGAAGCTACCGAAACGGGCGGTCGGTCAGAAGGTATTTTCATTGACAAAAGGACTCATCTCGTCTATTTTATTAAAATCACTAGAAAAATTATTTTGTAGTGACACGTGTTTTCCACTTCCAAGAAGGTGCCGCGCAGGCGGCGAAATAGCCAGCATGACCAGCCAGACTGCAGTAACCAATGGCGCTCTTGTCGCGATCGGCGGAGCTGAAGATAAGACATCGGAATCAGAAATTTTACGGCGCGTGCTGGAGCTTTCGCCCGCCGACAACCTTGAGATCGGCGTGATAACCAGCGCCAGCAGTATTCCGGATAAAGTGTATCCTGCCTACCAGCAGGTGTTCACCGAGCTCGGTGCCGCGGTGGTGCATAATATCGATGTCCGCACGCGCGACGAGGCAACCCAGGAGCGGCATCTAGAAGTCGTTCGACGCTGTGACGTTGTTTTTATGTCAGGCGGCGACCAGCTCCGGCTGACCCATATCCTCGGTGGCTCGCCTTTGCTGAATGAGATGCGGAAGCGGCTCGCTGAGGGCGCCGTGGTGGCGGGTACCAGTGCCGGCGCTGCAGTCCAATCAACA
>JGI12048J13642_10521724_pt1 | contig 51712 bp, 29 predicted proteins | sample ElkSlonscriptome_16_FD_13642 | JGI IMG/M metagenome (IMG submission 13642)
ACCAAATGATTAAGCGAAACACCCTTTTGCATCATATATTGATTTAGATCTGAGGCTTTTTTTTCTTTCTGAAGAACGGCCACATAGGTTTCACCTTCTTTGCGAGCTGTTAGTACGAAATCGCATTGAGCCAGCGCAGTATCAAGTGCTTTGTCATCCTCGGCCCAAATTTCGTAACGCGAATTCTCCTGATCTAATTCACGCACCTTACCCTGAAAAACCTTCTTGCCGAGGCGAAGCACACAAAAATCGGTGCAAATCCGCTGAACTTCAGAGAGCATGTGACTGGCAGTAATAATGGTTCGACCTTCATTTGCCAGATCTATAATCAAATTCCTGATTTCGGCGATTCCCTGAGGATCAAGTCCATTGGTTGGTTCGTCGAGAATCATCACTTCAGGATCTGACAGCAGCGCGGAACCAATGGCTAAACGCTGTTTCATTCCTAAAGAAAAAGAACGGAAAGGGTCGTCTTTTCGGGACAGTAGCCCAACTCTTTCTAAAACTTCATCAATTCGCTTTTCCGAAACTTCCTTAATGGCTGCTGTAATCCTCAGGTTTTCAGTGGCGCTTAGGTAATGATAAAAACATGGAGCCTCCAGAATGGCTCCGATTTTTTTCCTGGCCCGATGATCATTTTCGTCTTCAAACCAAGTAAATGAACCGGAGGTTGGGTTTATAACACCGAGCACCATTCCTAAGGTGGTCGTCTTACCGCTACCATTTGGGCCTAAAATTCCAAACACAGATCCTTTTGGAACATCGAGTTCCAAATGGTCGACAGCGGTCAGCTTGCCAAATTTTTTAGTCAGACCTGAGATCTTGAGAATTGAAGTCAAATTTCAAGGTTTTTGATGTTCGTATTAATCGAATCGCTACCGAGAGAATCGAGCCTCGTGGAGTCAATAGGCATCATTTCAGGCTTGTTTTCAAGAGAATCGTTTACCACTTCCTTAGAGTTGGAATCGCCTGTAAGATCTAAAAGCGACATAATATTCTCCGAGTTGAGGTCTGACATTCCTTGAAGGGTCGCTAAAGAAATTTCACCTTTCATTTCTATGAGCATGGTTGAAATATCAGACCCGACGAGGAAGACAACATAGCGGTCTATTGATTCATCTCTGACAAGGGCGATAGTTTTCATATCACCCGACCTGAATTCCGCGAGCATTTCGAATCCTTCAGATTCCAGGCCTGAGCGAAGTGTTTTCATGTCCCTTTTCAATATGTTCAAGGTGTCGAATTTGGCATAAAATAAACGCCCTTCTTCTACACCATTTAAGATACCACCTTCACCATTGCTGATAAATTTATCAAGCATGCGAACCGTGGTCGGGTAGAAATATAATTCTACGAGTTCTTTCTCTATTTCATCGCGTTCAATGTAGTCGTCCAGTGTTTTGCTGGGTGGGTTTATCTCTGAACATGAGGCAAGTAAAAGCACAATCAGCGTGAGCAGATGGTATCTCGGTCTTTTATTCTTCATCTAGATTTTCCAAGTAGTTCATACCTCCGATATTCATGTTCTTGGAAATTTTAGAAATCTTTTCCAGGTCTATAATACCCGAAATACTCATCAAAAATAAATTCCCTTTTCCACCTACAATCATAAACAATTCGGCAATCTGATCGGCTTCTTCCCGAACATAAAATCGCACTTTTTCATCTTGATTATCGATGCTCATCAAGATCTCGTATTCCTTACCTACTGAATTGATGGCCTTCTGGTAGTCTATTTTAGATTCACCGTCATCTGAACTGATGATTCTGATGCCGGTTAGGTCCTTCATGGCATCCAGCACCTCCTTGTTATCAGGATCATCAGTCTCGATATCCGAAAAGAGACCAAACATTTTGCTACTAATCGTAATTGATGTGAATTCAGGATTATCAGCATACTTCGAAAAGTATCGATCGATGGCATCTTGCGACATCACCGATATGGTAATCGCACAAAATGCGATGGACAGTACTAGCTTATTTTTTATTGTTTTCATTCTATAGAATCTTTAGCTGATATTTTTTTTGTACCCATACCTGCTACACTTAAGGTAGCCTGATGAAATTTTTCAATTTTCCTTACCGGTTCTTTGGCTTTATTCAACTTAGCTGAGGCAAATGAAAGTGCTTTTTTGGCTTCTTCGAATGCTGCTTCGGGAGATTCAAAATCACCTTCAACTGCCGTGGTGGCAACCGTATTTGATTTCTCGTTTTCGGCCAGAGAATACCAGATTCCAATGCTGAAGCAGAGTAATATTACTGCGGCAGCTGCATACCGTACCATGTGCAGTGGGCTAAAGTTTCCTCTGATAATCTTCGAGTTTTCTTTTTCATTTACTGCTGCCCAAAAATCCGTATCAAAAGATTCATCGAGAGAAGCTGAGGCAGAATCGATCTCTGCTTGCAATGATTCGGTCAAAGCGATGAAGTCAGCCGACAAAGCTTTGTCCTGGTTCAAAGCTGCAGACTTCAGCACCTTCTCTTCCTCCAAAGTGGTATCACCTCGCCAGTATTTCTCCTCTAGTAGTTTGAGCTTTGTGCTATTCATAACTGTAGCTGTTTTTTAATCGATCTTTGATGGCAGCGCGAGCCCTGAAGATATTGACTTTGACTTGGCTCATGTTTATTTCCATTATATCGCATATCTCCAGGTAGCTGTATCCTTGAATCTCTCGCAAGGTGAATGCCGTTTTTTGCTTTTCGGGCAATTCATCCATAATTCTCCTTACATTCTCTAAGGATTCTTTTTCAGTAACTACCTCATACGGTGTGTGATTGGTAGCATGGCTTGCCTCATGATGTACCTCGAGCTTTTCGTTTCGTTTTCGGCCCGCTCTTTTCAATGAATCAAGCGATTTGTTTTTGGTCAAGGTCATACACCACGCTTCAAGGTTTTTCACTTTAGTTAAATCATGGCGTGAGTTCCACAAATTCATTAACACTTCTTGAACCAAATCTTTCGCTTCTTCTTCATTTTTGAGGTATGACAAAGCAAACCGATACATCTTATTGCGGTGGACGAAGACGTCTTTCTGAAATTCACCTTTTTGCATCGGTTAGCTTGGAGTCTAGGTAGAATTTTATTGAATAATGAATTTACCCGTTACCTCTTTATCACTCTTCTCGGCATTTATAACATAAACCCCCTTTTCCAATCCGGAAATATCAATCGAATTCATACCTCCTTTGGCCGTAAAGGCTTTTACTTCGATTCCTGAAGAGTTAAATACTCTCACTTTAGAATTGGCAAGACCTTCCGAAAACTTCACTTGCAACGTGCCGTTTTTATCAACAGGATTTGGAAATACTTTAATTTCAGATGACATGTCTTCAATCTCTGCGAAAGCTGAAGATCCCACCTGCGCGAGTTGCTGAGTCATCTGTCCAACGTCGCTCATTTTCATATTTCCTACAAGACTCATTATTACGAATGTTTTTTCCTTACCGGCAATTCCGATTAATTCGCGAACAGTTCCTGATTCTTCGTCAATGAATAATTTGAATTGAGAATCTTTCTCCTTGATGGAAATTAATTCTTCAAAATTTGATGGCAATCTTTTCTCAGCGGTCTTTGCCGTTTGCATGGCTGAACCGTCGTTTTCGTCAACAATCACTCGCAATCCCGTGATTTGCGACATCATCTCTTTGTATTCTTTAAGCTCCTCTTCTTCTACCTCAATTTGACCGGCCAACTCGAAGGCCTTACCGGATAATTTAATGGTCAAAACATCATCTCGATCATCGTATTCAGAGAAGTAAGATGAGATGACATCAGTTTGAGCTGTGGTTGAAAAGGCCATAAAAATCAGGCCGATGAGTGTATAAATTTGCTTTTTCATGGTAGTTTGTTTTTTTGGATTTCAAAACGAAGACGATTCATGCGCTACTTTGTTACAATTGTCCTTTTTTGGCTTCACATTCCTTTTATCAGCCAAAGCTCACTACCTTTGCAGGCCGTAAAATAAGGAAAGAAATGATCAATAAAATCATCAAATACATTCTCATCGCTCTGGCATTGGCATGGAGCATCTATCAATTCTACATCGGTAATATCGGTACGGGAATTCTTTTTATTCTCTTGGCGGGATTAGTGGTTCTCTTTCTTTTTAGACACGAATTGATATTGCTTTCATTCCTGCACGTCCGTCGAGGAAAATTTGATAAAGCGGAAAAAACGCTGAGTAAAATTAAGCATCCGAATCAGCTGATGAAGTCGCAAGAAGCCTATTACTATTACCTACTTGGAATGATCGAAGCTCAATCCAGAGGAGCCACCAAGTCAGAGCGCTATTTCCGCAAGGCTCTATCGATCGGTTTGCGAATGAAAACGGATCAGGCAGTTGCCAAGTTAAATTTAGCAGGTATAGCCGTCATGAAAAGAAAGAAACGTGAAGCGATAAATTTGCTGGCTGACGTTAAAAAGCTTGATAAACGGAACCTTCTGGATGACCAAGTCAAGATGATCAAAGCCCAAATGAAGCGGATCTGATTTAAAGCCCTTTGCTTCGAATCAGTTGCTGACGGTTGGTACCCGGCCCATTAAATGTGGTGCGGTAGCCAATGACTAATTCTACACCACCCTGTCCGTTGTTATTTTCGGATAACTGCGAAGCTGTAAAGTCGTAGCTAATACCGAATGATAAATCGTGGTAATTGACCCTGCCAATAAAGTAGATGGCGTCTTGATATCTGTAATAGGCCCCGATATTCGTCGACAGATTATTTTTAAAATCAGTAAATTCCGTTCTATCCCAAAGAGAAAACTCAATCTCTGAACCTATATCGATTATTCGATTAGGACCTTGAAACATCACAAATAGGTTTGGATAATAGGTAACGCTCTGTGAAATGGGCGCAACAGCCATGCTTACATGCCCGGTGTATTTTCGATACAAATCATCTTGTTGCCCCAATAACTCCATAGAAGGCGTGTTAGCGTGAAGGACAGCACCTCCAATTAAGATTCGCGCGTTGTCGTTTAGTGAGTTGAACCAAGAAATCCCCGCACCTAGCGAAACGTTTGATTCTGAAATTTCACCGGTGTATGCTTCACCACTAGAAATTGATTGGTTAAAATTGATACCTGTCCACTGTGTCTCCCACGTTGAATTTCCAAAATCCATCGACCTTTGATTAAACGCCACTTGTAGCCCCAGAGAGATAAAATGCGGATTTTGCTCAGTCCCTCCTAAATCAATGGCATAGGCAGCCGAACCTGCAATATACAATTGGTTAAAGTCTATGGTTCCCGCATTGTCATTCACAACCGTTAGTCCCAAGCCGAGAAAGTTTTGATCGTAGGCATCATTGGAAATTTTGATTGGCGCATCAACGGATAATCCGAATGTCTTGTAAGGCTCGGCTACTGAACCGTACTGACTTCGATAATTTAAGGTACCGCGGATGTCGTCTTCAAATGCTCCGGCATTGGCCGGATTATAGGTTATCGGTGCCGTAAAAAACTGCGAATAATGAAAATCTTGCTGAGCCTTAGAAGCCAGCGCCGACAGAAAAAATAAGAGCAGAGTGATTTTTCTCATAAGCTGATTTATCGAACCAAGGTGACATCACCCGTATAAACCTCTCGTGCGCCTTCTGCGAAGGTGACCTCGAGTGTATAAACAAATGTGCCTGCATTCAATTCTTTGTCATTAAAAAGTCCGTCCCAACCTTCGCTTTGGTTTGTTGTCTCAAAGACAAGTTGGCCGTAGCGATTGAAGATTTTAAATTCCATTCGCGTAATGCCCTGCCCCAGCACGCGCAGCACATCGTTTCTACCATCTCCATTTGGAGTGAAAGAATTCGGAACTCCGATGGCAGGAATAAAGTTAACCGTAACATTTACCGTATCAATGGCTGTACAAGAACTATCTTGATCGTAATAGACGATAAATGCCGTCGATTCGTCCGGTGAAACTTGCACCGTCTGTGATCTGAAATTATCTACTTGGTCGAACGGTTGCCACAAGAAGGTACCATTAGGTTCCTGGCCTCCCAATCCTGCGGTTAACTCAACCACTGCGCCTGCATTAATCGTAATATCAGGACCTGCGTTTAATGGTGGTCGCTCGCCAACAAAGATAGTTTGAAGAACGGGAGGAGCTTCTCCTGCCTCATTATAGGCCTGGATAACAACTAAATACTCTCCAACATCAGAAAAGCATACCAGACCTGGCTCAAATGCCGTGCTGGTTTGGGGTGTACCTTCAGTAAATGTCCAGCGGACTGAATCCGCATCAATAAACTCTGCGGAGAAGAAGGCACAATCTCCCGCACAAATAGTATCGGGAATATTCGGGATAATTTCCGGCCTACATTCCGGTGAATTCACAACGGTTACCACATCGGTAAAAACTTGGGTTGCGCTGTCCGGAACACTAGGTCTTGAGATCTTGAGCACTACATCATAGGTGCCCGGATTGTTGTAGCAAATTTGACTAGGGTTGGCATCCGTGGAGGTTTCACTTCCTTCAACCGCACCCGCAAACGTCCATTCATGTTGAAAGAACTCTGATCCTAAGCCGGTACTCTCATCCGTAAAATCCACACATTTTCCGGCACAAATGGTATCCTGACTAACGCTTATCCTGGGAACGGGAGGATTGATACAGTTCTCTACAATGATGAAGTCCGTTTTTACAATTTGCTCGGGAACATCAATTCCATTTTCTACGACTAGGGTTACATCGTAGGCTCCCGGGGTATCGTAACAAATCACCTGCGGGTTTTCCTCGGTAGAAGATTGATTGATACCTCCGAAAATCCATGTGTATTCCGTTTGGAAACCCAGTGACTGATTTTGAAAATCAACACAGTCACCTGCACAAATCAGCGTATCCGAAGCTCCAAAGTTCGCTTCAATCGGACCGGTACAAGGATCCACCGTGATTAGGATACTGTCTGGCCTCGCAGCTGGTCCTTCACTATCCGTAGCTGAAAGTACTGCCCAATAAGAGCCAGCAGTATCATAACATACTTCTGGGTTTTGCTGAGTGGACACGCCAAACTCTTCCTCTCCTACCGCCTGACCACCGGGGAGCGTCCAATTCCACTCCGTAATAGGACTGCTTGAAGTAGACTCATCGGTAAATTGAACGCAAGTACCTACGCAAAACACCTGTTGGGAAACGGAAAACGCGACCTCAGGACCTGTACAGTCCAAAACTTCGATATAATCAAAAAGCTCAAGTGTATCACTTAAACCGGCAAAATCTTCTACGGACACCGTAACATCATAGAAACCGAGATTATTCAAACAAATATTGGACGGATTCATCATGTTGGACGAGATCACATCCGTGCCATCCTCGCTCACAAAGGTCCACACCCAAGTAGAAGGATCAATATCGCCCATTGAATTATCAGAAGAAAAGTTCACACATTCTTCTCCCGAACAGGGCGTGGAATTATCTACGTCTATCATTATAACAGGTGCGCACTCCTCTACGGTTAAGTAGCCGGTTTGCGTCACGGGTCCGGTTGAACCAATATTGTCCGTCACGGTTAGACTCACATCATATACGCCCGGCTCATTAAAACAGATGTTCGTAGGGTTTTCTACATCGCTGGTTGCTGGCGTGCCCCCTTCAAATTCCCACAAAAATGTAGCGGTCGCTGCCCCTTCAGAGAAATCGTCGTAAACCGTTTGATTGATAAAATTAATGCAGGATTGTTCGCAAAATGAAACCTCATTATTCTCTGCAATAAAAGCAGGTGCGGGCGGGTCAGGTGGAGCACCTGCATCAACTCGCACGAAATCTATGGCCACTGATGGTCGAAGGCCTCCACCTAATTCGGAGTCGTCATTTTGCCATGTGAAGCCAATTTTAATTCCCGCATTATCATTTGCAGAAGCCGGCAATGGAAGCGTGATTTCGTCCCACACCATACTGTTTATGCCGCACTGCCCTGTATTAGCCAAGGTTTGTAAGGTACTCCAATTGAGTCCATCGAAATAATCAATAGTGCCAAAGTCAGACACGTTGGGTGAATTGTGCGCAAAACGAATCGTTACGGTATTGTTAAAAGAACCCGTAGTCGGAATAGCGGGGGATTCGGCTCTTAAGGCAGTGTTGAATTGAGATCCATTACCGTCCTCTTGGTATACAGCTCCTTGATCTGCAGGACCAAAAGCATTTCCTATATGAAGTGTTCGTTGAGAGAAACCAAAACAAGGATTAATACAGCCTCCTGCAAAACCATTTCCTACCGCTGCATTACTAATAAACCAGCGATTAGCAAGAGCTGCGTTAAAACCTACTTGTTCAACAGTCCATGCACCATTCCCGGGATCAAATCCATCGGCTAAATTTCCTGCATCACAAAAATCATCATCGAAGTCTTCGAGATAGATCTGTGCGCTTCCCGATTGGGGTATTGCACTCAAAACGAAAAGGGTAAATGCTAACGTGCAAAACCGGACAGCCTTCATAGAATTAAAAAAACGCGTTCTCTCAGTTAAAAACAAGCTCCAAATATTCGAAATATTTCCGTGAAAATAGGGAATTACATTGTTATGGCTACTCATGGCAATTGGATTAACAAGTCATTTATAGTTGACGCTTGAGCTTATACTGTCAAAGATTAAAACTTCGTGCCCGCCCAATCATCAAGGACTCAATAGTTTTCCACATCTTCAAACTAAAAGATGCCTTTGCTATACTCATCCGATAATTGACGAAAGAATTTTAAAATGGATGCCGTGAATTTAGGTATGACCAAATGATCCTCCAAATAATTGAGTTATTGCTTGAGCAGCTTAGTTTGAGCAACTGCATTACCATTTTCGTCGAATAATCGTAAAACATAAACTCCCCGGGGCCAATTATTCAAGTTCATTATAAATTGGTTCTCAGTCACAGCCAAGTTTTTGATTTCTTTACCTTCTTTCGAGAAAGCTATCATTCTCTCTGCTTTTGCATTTTGAGTCAAAATAATTCTCACGAAATCCTGAGCGGGATTAGGGTATATTTCAATTTTATGAGTAGCCGAGTTTTCAGAATTAAAGAGACACGGGTGCACGGTTATGTAAGCCGGTTTTGTAATTTGCGTAGGTAAATCAACTCCGTTTTCAACGATTAAAGTCACATCATAAACTCCCGGTTCCGGATAACAAATATCTTGAGGGTTTTCCTCACCGGAAACTTGGTTAATACCACCGAATATCCACGTATAATTCGTTTGAAATCCCAATGATTGGTTTTGAAAATCGACACAACTCCCTGCACAAATTACTGTATCAGAAACTCCAAAGTCGGCTACAATTGGACCGATACAGGGGTCAACGGTGATCAACATACTGTCGACTCCGACTAGTCCATCCAAATTTGTAACTGCCAGTATCGCCCAAAAGGAACCCGATTCTGCGTAGCAGACTTCGGGATTCTGTTGGGTTGATTCTTCGGGATTTAATTCTCCAATTGCCTCACCACCGCTTAACGTCCAATTCCATTGAATTATGGGGCTTTGAGACGTTGAAATATCCGTGAACTGAATACAAGAACCGACACAAATAATTTGCTGAGACAACGTGAAACCAGCCTGAGGAGGCGAGCCATCTAAATACATGCCCTTCGCCTGATTGCTTGGGCTGCTCACTGAAGATGCAAAAATAGTCGGATCCTCCTTGAAATTGATTTCACGATTTTCAAGTAATCTATCCAACCCATTTGCGCAACCTCCGGAATAACCTGTAAGGTCAAAGGCTAGAATAGTGAAAAGCAGAATAAAAGCCTTTTTCATTTTAGCAAAAGGTAATCAGACTCTATTGTAGTGACTCAGCTATTGCTTGAGTAATTTTGCTTTCCTAATAGAGTTGCCTTCTTCATTTCTTAAATCCACGAGATAAATACCCGAACTCAAGTCATTAATATCCAGCTGTAAGCGATTAGAATTTACAAGGATATTCTTTACCAGTCTACCCTCTACTGTATAAATACTGAGCGAACCGGAATCACGATTGATTCCCGTATAGATCATCACACTTTCCACGGCCGGGTTGGGAACAATTTTGAGAACAGCCTCATCGACAGCTACTCCATCTGCATTTAAAGAGGTAACATCAATTGTCGATTCAATTTGACAACCGCTTTCACTTGTCACGATTAAGGTATACTCCCCGGTTTCAGTTGCCTCTACAATAGAGAATGTACCTATTTCTTCTCCTTCAAAAAGCCACTGATACGATTCACCATCCAAAGTGGAAATGAGTGCAGAGCCGTCTTGCTCGATCGGATCCACCAGTTCATCAGAGGGATCAATGAGTCGATGGACCTCTTCTCCGTTGGAGAAATAGATCTCTCCCCATACATCCTCACCAAAGGTTGTAACAAAGCTTTCCCCGATCATGCCAAAATCCTGTGTGAAGGTGTTTCCTGCAATTTGATTTACGGCCCAATACTCACCTGAGCAAAAATCAGTGTAGAAATACCATCCATCAAATGCTTCGAATGATGGCCCTCTGTACACGCGTCCTCCCGTAACGGAGCAATGACTAACACCGTTATCGTTATGCGGATAGTCAATCACAGGAAAAATGTAGTCAGAAGCATCACAGCCGGATAGATTAAAATTACTATCCCCTTCATAGCATCGCCAGCCGTAATTTAAGCCTCCTTCAGCATCTACCGATTCAAAGTTCACCTCCTCAAATTCATTTTGCCCGACATCGGCGATGTACATATTGCCAAAATCACGGTCAAAAGCAAACTTCCAAGGGTTTCTAAGACCAAATGACCATATCTCGTCTTGACCGAAATCATCAAAAATATAAGGATTATCGGCAGGAATAGCGTAGCCCGTAGTTGGACTCACATCGATTCGCAGCATTTTACCCAGAAGGGAGGTAATGTCTTGAGCTCGGTTATTAGGATCTCCTCCTGAGCCACCGTCTCCCGTACCAATGTATAAAAAGCCATCAGGTCCGAACTCGATGTGTCCTCCATTGTGATTTCCAAAATCTTGATCGAATTGGATAAGTATTTCTTCCGAATTCGGGTCACCCAACATGGGATCAGAAGGATCTACTGTAAATCGAGAAATTCTGCTAACCAAACCACCATCATTCGCAGTGTAATTGACATAGAATCTTCCCGATTCGCAATAGTCAGGCTCAAAAGCCAGTCCCAGCAGTCCTTGCTCTCCTCCGGTATCTTGCACTCGATCGGATATATCCATAAATGGTTCGCCTACCAAGGTTCCATCTCGATAGAAAATTCGGATTGTGCCGGGTTGTTCCGTGAGGAAGATTCGTTCATCGCCTGCGTGGGTAATGGTTGTAGCATCAGTAATTCCGGTTAATATGGTTTCAGAATCAATCGAAAAATCTTCAAATCCTTCAATAATTCCTGCGTTTAGATCATTACTTTTTTGTTCAGGTTGCCCCTCGGGTGAACCATTTTTCTCCTTGAGTAAAAAATTTATTCCTCCCTGGTAGAGGCTACCTGAAGGTACACTATAGAATTCAACCAGTGAAGCTCCCACAAAATCATAGTACCACAGGTTGCTGTTATTCTCATCTTGCATCATTTTGAGGTTTTCATTCGAATTCACCCAATCTCCGTTCGTCACATTAAACATTTCACCGTCCACCGTCACATCCGGCCTATCCTCATTGGGACCCCAAGTCCAAAAGTAGAGAGGGTTTTCATCGGGATCAGCATCTTGGAGCTCAGGACAAGCACAAAGCGATGAACTGATATCCACGTAAAGTCTGACGGGTGAAGCATTCACATCGGTGGGCGTGGGATCGAAATAAACTGCTTGACTAAACCCGAGAATTGATAAAACGGAAAAGAAGAGTGAACTAAAAAGTTTTTTCATAATCAGAGATGTTTATACAAATCTAAGAAAGCAACTTAAATGCACACAGAATCGTTAATTTTGCCGCCGAATAGTATTCTTATGAAGTTAAAAGAAGCCCTTTCTACAAGAAAGACTTTTGCCATTATATCTCACCCTGATGCGGGCAAAACTACGCTGACGGAAAAATTTCTACTTTTTGGAGGAGCCATCCAGACGGCCGGAGCGGTAAAATCGAATAAAATAAAAAAAACTGCCACCTCCGATTTTATGGAGATCGAACGCCAACGGGGTATATCGGTCGCCACCTCGGTTATGGGGTTTAACTATGAAGGCATGCAGGTGAATATTCTGGATACGCCGGGTCACAAAGATTTCGCCGAAGATACCTATCGAACCTTGACGGCCGTCGACAGTGTCATTTTAGTTATTGATTGCCAAAAAGGGGTTGAAGCTCAAACCGAGCGCTTGATGGAGGTGTGCCGAATGCGGAATACGCCCGTTATCATCTTTGTCAATAAGATGGATCGAGATGGTAAAGATCCTTTTGACTTACTGGATGAGCTCGAAGAAAAGCTCGATATAAATGTTCGACCATTGAGCTGGCCGATTGGAATAGGCCCAACTTTTCAAGGGGTTTATGACCTTTACAATCAAAACTTGCGGTTATTTTCGGTTAACAAAACTAAAATCGCCTCTGATACCATAGAGTTTAAAGAACTTAATTCTGAACGGCTCGAAACCTTGATTGGCACCGAGCCTGCCGATACGCTACGCGAAGAGGTAGAAATGATAAACGGCGTTTATGAACCCTTTGAGCGCGAGGTTTACTTAAAAGCCAATTTGGCCCCTGTTTTCTTCGGAAGTGCTTTGAATAATTTTGGTGTAAAAGAACTGCTTGAGACCTTTATTGACGTAGCTCCGAAACCTCTGGCCCGCGAGGCTGACGCCCGAGAAGTAGAACCTTTGGAAGAAAAGTTCAGTGGTTTTGTTTTTAAAATCCATGCAAACTTGGATCCCAAGCATCGCGATAGAATTGCCTTTCTAAGGGTCTGCTCGGGAAAGTTTGAGCGCAACAGATTTTTTCATCACGTCAGGCTTGATAAAAACATCAAATTCTCGAATCCTTCGAGTTTTATGGCCAGCGAAAAAAGCACTATTGAAGAAGCTTACCCGGGAGATGTTATTGGCCTTTACGACACGGGCAACTTTAAAATTGGCGATACGTTAACCGAGGGAGAAAAATTGAGCTTTAAAGGCATTCCCAGTTTTTCACCTGAAATCTTCAAGGAGGTAGAAAACAGAGATCCGATGAAAACCAAGCAGCTCGAAAAGGGCATACGTCAATTGACCGACGAAGGAGTTGCGCAACTTTTTGTCAGAGAGCTCGGTAAGAAAAAAATAATTGGTACGGTTGGCGAACTTCAGTTTGATGTAATAAAGTATCGCTTAGAGCACGAATACGGCGCCAAATGTGAATTTCGAGGCATGAATTACTATAAAGCATGCTGGTTGACTTCTGATAATGAAGAAAAACTAAACGAGTTTATTCGCATAAAGGCCAGCGATATCGTTAAAGACAAAGATGGGAATGATGTTTTTCTGGCTCCAAGTGCATGGATCTTAAAACTTGAACAACAGAATTATCCCGAGATTAACTTTCACTTTACCAGTGAATTCAAAAAAGAAGTACCTGTTTCTTGATTTAGCATGGTTATTGGTTAAACCCGAAAAAAGTTGAATTTGAATATGAAGCGTTTTTTCATTTTATCACTCCTTTTCTGCAACGTGGCCTTGGCTCAAAACGATGCCTATAAATTTCAAATCGTCGGAGCAGAAGATACGGTGATCTATCTGGCAAATTATTATGGCGAAAAGCTCTACTATGCTGATACAGCCTACACCGATGCAGAGGGGAAATTCTCCTTTGAAGAGGTAGATAAAGAACAACAAGGTAAATATGCCATCGTTGCGCCCGGTCCGAAGTACTTTGAGTTGGTCATAGCCGACGGGGAGAATATCGAGCTGAAAACGGATACTTCTGACCTGACGGGAAACATGGAAGTAATTGAGTCAAAGAACAATCAAATCATGTATGATTACATTGAATATTTGACTGCAAAAAAGAATCAACGCGAGGAACTCGTGGCTGAGATGGAAAAGAATAAGGACAAACCAAAGGTTACCGAGAAAATCAAGAAACAATACAGTGACTTGAACCAAGAGGTGATGGACTATCAGCGGAACGTGATGAAGGAGAACCCGGATAATTTCGCAGCGCATGAGATCTATATGTCAATTGACCCTGAAGTTCCTGAAGAGCTCCGCGCAGATCGGGAAGCAGCATACTATTGGTTTAAGAATCACTACTTCGACAATTTTGACTTGACGGATGACCGAATTGTCCGGACTCCCATTTACCACAATAAATTGGTCAACTACTTGAATAAGACCATTATTCAAACTCCTGACACCATCATACCCACGGTGGATAATTTGATTGCTAAAATGGATCTCAATTCCGATCTGTTTAAATACACCGTTCATTATACCACGTATAATTTTGAGACTTCCAAAATCATGGGATTGGATGAGGTCTTTGTTCACATGGTAGATACGTATTACAAAACGGGTAAGGCAACTTGGATGGAAGAAGAAAAACTAAAATCGATCATTGAAAAAGCCGATGCTAAACGCAAGACCCTAATTGGTAACAAAACGCCAAATCTAACCTTAGCGGATACGACAACAGAGAATTGGATCAGTATTTACACAGATATCGACAAAGAATATGTGGTGTTGTTTTTCTATGATCCCGACTGTGGCCATTGTAAAAAAGAAACGCCTAAACTGGTTGAGTTCTTTACTAATTACGAAGGTGATGACTTGGCTATTTATGCGGTAAGTTCTGACAATAGCGAAAAGTGGAATGAATTCATTGAGAAAAATGAGATGGATTTTTATAATGTTTCCATTCCCCAAAAAGCGTTTGAAAGTGCTGACTATGCTACTCAACTAATCACTTCGGGAAAAACCAATTATGAGAGCCTCAAGTTCCAAGAGACCTTCGACATTTTTTCAACTCCGAAGATTTTCGTTCTGGACGAGAATCGAATAATCAGAGCAAAAGATATAGGAGTGGAACAAATAGGAGACTTTTTAGAGCGATTCAAAAGCGCATCGGCAGCTGAAAAGGAAAAAGAGTCGAACTAACTCTTCTTCTTTCGTGACTTAACATCTATGGCTTCGGTTCCTTTCTCTCCTTCAACGGGAGTGTAAAACACCTTAGTACCCTTTTTTATTTCATCGATCAGTCCTGCTACAGGAACGTAAATCTCCTCGCCCGTCTGGTCGTCAATAAGAAAACCAAAGAGCTTTTCATCTGCGTAAAACTTAACGGTGCCCTCTCTTACTTCTTTATCGTCTGACGACATTAATCCTTGCTTTTATTAAAGGCATCTATTGTTTCTCGATTCCAAGTATTTTCAGAAATCGAAAGGCCGTTTTTAAAATAGTACTCCCCTGCTTTGTCAACGACTTTTTTATACTCATCTCCTTTTTTTCCGCTCACAACTATCCGAGTTATGATCACTTTATTTCCGAGGGTTGAGCTCTCTTCGGTTACACCTTGCGGATAGTTTTCTGCCAATTCCGAGCGATATACGTCACCCGACTCTCCCCTTGCTGATTTACCGGCATAACGTTGATTTAAATTTTGTTTATTCTCTTTCGCTTTTACGAGACTTTTCTCGTTGAGGTCGACTAAATAATCTTCGTAATCTTCACCCTGACGTTGAAGCTCGGCAGCTTTATCTCTGCGTTGTTGAGCGAGTTGCTCACTTTCACGATAGCGCTCCTGTGCCTTTTGCTGCAATTCTTTGTTAGCAGTCACTCGCTCATTGTAACTCATCTCAGCGCGACTTTCAACTTCTGCCAAAACCTCCGTTGCTTTTGCGCGTTCCTGACGAATCAGTTTATTCTCAGCCGCACTCATCTCAGCTTTCCATCTAGCGATTTCTTTCTCTAAGGCCAAAATTTCAGCATATTGATCGTCATTTCTCACTTGATCCATTTCGGCAGGACGGTTCGCTGATTCAAGCAAGGCATTTTTATACTTAATTGAATTTCCGATTTTTGATTGCTGCAATTTAACAGGCTCGCTGTATTGATCTGCAAACTTCCTCCGATAGGCCTCTAATCCTGCGTAATTCGCTTTCCTCACTTGTTCATGCTGATCTTCATACTGACTCAGATTTTCAGCGTCTTGACTTTTGATCTTCTTAATTCGTTCGTAGCGTTCTAATTCTTCGGCTTCTCGTGCTTCCCGCATGAATCGCTCTGCCTGATCTTCAGAGTCGGTGTTCACCCGATTCAATTCTTCTCTTCGCTTTTCCTCTGCTTTCCGGCGTTCCTCTGCGAGTGCTGCCAGCCTTTCTCGCTCGCGCTCTGCATTGGCTGCCTCTTCAATTTTTAAGTCTATGCGTTCCAACTGTCCTTTCGGATAAGTTTCGTCAGGCTTAATCTTCAGTGCTTCCTTATAAGCCTCTCTTGCTGCTTCAAAGTCGGTGGATGCAAAAGCACCGTCTCCTTCATCAATTGCCTCTTGATACTCGCGTTCAAGCGCATCTTTCTCTTCGGCCAACTCCCGCAGCCGCTGCTTTTCTAAAATCAAGTCTATCTCTACAATCTTGTTCTGCGGATACTCTTCGTTGGGCATAATATCAGAAGCATCCGAATACTTCATTCGCGCCATTTCATAGTCCTCGCTTTTGAAAAGCTCGTCTGCTTCATCAATGGCAGCGGCATAATTTTCCATGGCCGCTCGATCAGCCTCCAGTTCTCCCAAAGCCTCCTCTGCCGCTTTTACCTTCTCCTGAGCTAATTCACTATCCGGGATTAGTTCAAGCGCGGCTTTGTACTCATCCAATGCCTTCTCAAATTTTGTTTTATTAAATTGCTTATCGCCTGCATCGATTAACTTATCAAAATCCTTTTTCAATTCAGCTTCGCGCTCTAATCGCTCCGACTCTGCTATGGCCTCCAGCTTGAGGTTTAATTCCTCGATTCGCTCTTTTGGATAAACTTCGTCTGGTTTGATTTCTGCTGCTTCTTTGTAAGCGGACAGTGCATCCTCCCAATTTGCTTTGTCGTAGGCGGAGTTACCATCCTCGATGGCAGCCAAATAAGCCTCCTCAAGCGCTTCTGACTCTTGCTGCGCCAGAAGAGCGGCTTCCGCCTCAGTCAATTTTTCGCTTACGTCTGCTCTTTCGGGCAGAATACCCAAGGCTTCCTCATATTTGTCAACCGCACCGGCATAATTGGCTTCTGCAAAATTTTGATCTCCTTCATCGACAAGGGCGTTTACACGGGCTTCTCTCTCTGCTTTAGCGGCAGCGGCAGCTGCCGCATCAGCTTCTTCAATTTTTTGGTCAATTAAGGCTATTTGGTCTTTCGGATAGGTCTCTTCGGGCAAAATACCCGATGCCGCTTCGTATTGAGAGCGTGCCGCTTCCCAATTCTCCTGACCGAAGTCAACATCCGCTTCGGCAATGGTCTCATCGTAGCGCTGTTGCTTGGCCTGAGCATCTTCGAATTGATCCCTACTTGCTTTCGCCTGAACAATTTTATCTTCTACTTCGGCGCTTTCCATTACTTCTATCGCCAGCTCGTATTGGGCTATTCCTTCGTTGAAAGACTTGTCCTCAATGAATTTATCTCCTTGTGCAACAAATGCTTCAAATTCTGCTCGGCGTTCAGCCTGCGCAGCGGCCTCCTCTGCTGCGATCGTTTCTTCGATCAAAGCGATCTGATCTTTCGGGTATTGCTCGTCTTCCTTTATTGCAGCCGCAGCTTCGTAGCTCGACCGTGCTTCCACCCAAGCCGCTTCGTCAAAGAGGGCGTCAGCATTCGCAATAGCCTCTTCGTATTGTTCGCTCAAGCTCTGCTGTTTCTTGTATTCGTCTTTTAAGTTTTGAGCATTCGCTATTTTATCTTCCACTTCGGCACTTTCCATCACGGCAAGCGCCTCTTCATATTTTCCAATGGCCTGATCAAAGGATTTGTCTTCCAATAGTTTGTCCCCTTCTGCTACATAAGCATCAAATTCTGCTTGTAGTCTCGCTTGAGCTGCAGCCTCCTCGGCCGCGATGGTCTCGTCAATCAGGGCTATCCGGTCTTTCGGGTATTGCTCGTCTTCCTTTATTGCAGCCGCAGCTTCGTAGCTCGACCGTGCTTCCACCCAAGCCGCTTCGTCAAAGAGGGCATCAGCATTCGCAATAGCCTCTTCGTATTGTTCACTCAAGCTCTTTTGTTTCTTGTATTCCTCTTTTAACTTTTGCGCATTGACAATTTTATCTTCCACTTCAGCACTTTCCATCACGGCAAGCGCCTCTTCATATTTTCCAATGGCCTGATCAAAAGATTTGTCTTCCAATAATTTGTCCCCTTCTGCCACATAAGCATCAAATTCTGCTTGTAGTTCGGCTTGCGCCGCGGCCTCGGCGGCTTTGATTTCTTCATTGGCCAATGCAATCTGATCATCGGGATATTGCTCCTCTGAGTTTATCGCTTTAGCTGATTGATAGAGTTCAATTGATTTCTGCCACTCCTGAGCTTGGAAAGATTCATCCGCTTTTGCAATAGCCTCATCATACTGTTTCTGAGCACTTTGTTTTTCCAAGTAGACTCGCTTTGCCTCTTCGGCTGCGGCCAACTTGGTCTCGACTTCGGCACTTTCCATCATCTTCAAAGCTTCCTCGTATTTTGAAATGGAGGTATCAAATTCTTTTGCCTCCAGCGCCTGATCGCCTTCGGCCACTAAAGCATCAAATGCCGCCTGTAGCTCAGCTGCCTCAGCTTCAGCTTTCTCTTTTTCAATATTTACGTTGGCCTCGTCTATCCGTTCTTGTGGATAGGTTTCATCCGACATAATGCCCAAGGCTGCCTCATAGTCAGTGATGGCGGCCGTCCACTCCGCTCCGTCAAATTTGGCATCCGCCGAGGCAATCAACTCATCGTATTGCTCCTGTTGCGCCATGTTGGCCTGTTTCTCTTGAAATGCAACATTGGCATTTTCCAATGCATCAGTGGCATCCTTATCCTCGGGAATGGCTGCCAGAGCTTCTTCAAAATGCCCGATGGCCGCTTGATATTCTTCCGAACCCATGGCCGTGTTTCCAGCCGTCATGGCTGCATCGTAGGCTTCTTGTTTGGCTTTCTCCTCAGCCAGTTCGTCCAATATTATATTTATCGCTGTAATTTGATCCAATGGATAGGTCTCCTCCGGGATGGTCTGCTTCGCTTCTTGATATTTGGTCTTGGCTAATTCATAGTCCTCATCACCAAAGGCATCATCGGCCTCTTTGATAAGAGCATCGTAGGTTTCTTGTTTTTGCTGTTCGGCCAGTAGTTCACCCCGCAGGCTTTTGGCTTCCGCCAATTTAGATACGGCCGGCTCTTCGTTTGGAATCAATGCCAAGGCCTCTTGAAATTTTTCTATTGCCTTTTCGTAATCGGTATCCACCATCGCCTCGCTCCCATCGGCTACTAATTGATCAAATTCTTCTTTCTTTTCGGCTGCTTCAGCTAAGGCGTTGAGCTTTGATTCGCAGGCTGCTATTCTGGTTTGAGGATACTCCTCATCGGGAAAGACATCTGAAGCTTCTTCATAAGCCGTTTTCGCCTCTTCGTAGTTCTCGGCGGTAAAAGCAGCATCGGCTTTCGTGATCAGCTCATCGTACTCTGCCTGATTGGCCGCTTTCGCTTCGAGAGCAGCCAGGGCCTCTCGCGCATCGTCCAACTTGTTTTCCGCTTCGCTGTTTCCGGGAATAACGATCAATGCTTCCTCATATTTGGCAATTGCTTCAGGGAAATTCTCTTCTTTAGAGAATTCGTCCGCCTCAGCCATCAATTGATTGAATTGTTCCTGATTGGCCATAGCCGCTTCCAACTCAGCGATGATTTTTTCGGCCTCTGCTATCTGATCTTTGGGATAGCTTTCATCAGGTCTCAATTCGAGCGCTTCTTCATATTTCGCGATGGCATTCTCGTACTCCTCCGTTCGCATGAAGCTATCGCCCGCATCCAATGCAGCGGAATAATCGGCGGCTAATTGCTGCTCAGCTTTTTGATTGTTCCATTTGGTTTGCGCATCACCCAGTTTAGCTTGAACCGCACCATCGCCGGGTTTGAGATCCAAAGCTGCTTTATAGTTTAATACCGCATCCTCGTAATCCGTATCGCTCATGGCATCGTCGCCTTTTTGAACAAATTCGTTAAACTTTTCTTCGAGTTCCATAGCGGCCTTCTCCTCGGCCGTAGCTTCTTTCTCCAGTTCTTTTTGCTTCTTCTCTACATCGCGAATGAATTTGAAGATTTCGCTTTTCACCTGATTGGTGTATGCAAAATCCCATATCAGATCAGCTTCTGCCGGATCGTAAGCTGCTTTTCCGATAGGTTGATCAAACACGCTGAGGTCGGCTCCCTCCATTGCTTCGGTAATTTCGTACATGCTCATATCAGTGGGCATGATAATTCCCGCTCCGATTACTTCTTCGGGTACACCTTTTGAATTAATGACGATGGAACGCTCTACATATCCTCCTTTGGTAAAGACAAATTCATATTGAGCGCCACAATCCAAGTAAAACTCGTATTTCCCATTTGCTCTGGTGGTGAAGCTGTCGTGAACACTCCCGTCTTTTTTTACGGTAACTTTGACGTCGCCAAGCTTGGAAGAAGTCATCGCATCCGAGACAACGCCATGTATATTGAGATCGTCCTGAGCGAATACACTCAGCGGTATCACCAATAGAAAAACCATGCCTATCAGGCAGGTACGGAATGTTAGCTTATGACTTCTCACAAATAGCCCTTGCAGGTGCTTGAATTTTGCACAAATATCGAAGAATTTCTTCGTTCTTTCGTGCCTTCAACGTTTAACTCTGTTAACGAGAAATGAAGCATTTTAGTTACTGGGAAACCAAGCATTTCATTCATCACTGGGATGCAATAATAATAGGTTCGGGTATAACGGGATTAACTACCGGAATATTTTTAAAGCGCAAACATCCTGAGTGGAAAGTGGCAATTCTGGAAAGAGGTGTCCTTCCCTCGGGTGCAAGTACCCGAAATGCGGGCTTTGCCTGTTTCGGCAGCGTCTCTGAAATTCTGGATGACCTGTCTACCATGCCCGAAAAAGAAGTGTTTGAATTGGTAGCCAAACGCTATGAAGGATTGCAAACATTGCGTGAACTACTGGGTGATGACGGCCTGGACTATCAACCAACCGGTGGTTTTGAAATTTTTCGAAAAGGCAATGACGAATTTTACGAGGAGTGTTTGGGAAGCTTGAGCTATATTAATGCTGAATTGGTTCAATCCATTCGAAAACAGGCATTCAGAGATGAGTCAAAGAGAGTTTCAGACTTTGGCTTTGCCAATGTTGATCATATGCTTGTTAATGATCTGGAGGGTACTGTTGACACCGGTCTGATGATGAAAAACCTGGTAAGACTGACGCGAGAGTCCGATATTGAGATTTTTAATGGCATCGACGTTTCCGATATTTCCTCAAATGAGAGAGGATGCGTTTTGAATACCAATATTGGCGAGATTGTGGGCGATAGGACAGTTGTGGCAACCAATGGATTTGCCAAGCAGCTATTGCCTGAAGCAGACGTACAGCCTTGCAGGGCTCAGGTTTTGATTACCAGCCCGATAAAAGACTTAAAATGGAAAGGATGTTTTCATCACGACCGTGGCTACGACTATTTCAGAGACATTGACGGGAGAGTTTTGTTGGGAGGAGGAAGGCATTTGGCCATTGAACAAGAATACACCACGGAGGAAGGCGTAACGGAAAAAATTCAAAATCATCTTGAGACAATCCTTAGAGAAGTAATCCTCCCTCATAAAGAGTTTGCCATCGATATGCGGTGGTCGGGCACCATGGGAATGGGAGAATCGAAAAAGTACATTGCCAAAAAAATCGATGATAGAACCTATTGCGCCGTGAGATTTGGCGGAATGGGCATAGCTCTGGCCTCGGCAGTAAGCAAATCATTGTCGGAAATGATCGACTAGCGAACTACTGTAATACTTCCCTTCTTATCAAAAACTTGAAAGTTATATCCCTTTGCGAGCACCCGATAACTATAGATGAGATTTTCAGTAGTGAAATTTGAATTGCTATCAGAACCGTTCCAACCTTTTTCAAGTTCGGACGTGTGAAAAACGACGTTTCCCCAACGATCATAAACCCATAAGTCAAATTCATCGATATAGGTTCCTTTTACTCTGAATACATCGTTCAAACCGTCCCCATCGGGAGTGAAAGCCGAAGGAATAAAAACGTTTAAAGGTGGCTCGTAGAAGCCCACCTTGGTATCCGTGCAGCCAATGGGATGCTTAACCTCTAAGGTGATCATTTGATCTTGGTCAACAACAGGCTCAAATTGGGGCTCGAAAAAAGTACTGGTTTCGCCCGATGGCAAAATCCAAAAGTAGCTTATATCGGGAGTTGACAGATTTATTAGCGGACTATGATCAGAATCGTAGTCGAATTCAAAATCGGCGATAACATCGATCAATTCCACATTCATTTGGCCCATTTTTGTTCTGAAGCACTCATCGGTGACGCTGAGCGTGTAAGTCCCGTCTCGAATCGGAATAATATTCAGTGGCAACAGATTGCTACCGCGCTCGTGCCAGAGGTAGGTGTATGCCCCCATTCCTCCCGATATATCAGGTGTAAAGTTCAACCTTTCCCCTTTACAAATGGACGTATCAGCGGGCATGCTGATCTCTATGCTCTCATAGTCCAATGAAACATTCAAAGTATCAAAAGCTATTTGATCGCATTCATCTTGTACTTTGAGCGAAATGAGACTGGGCGAAATAGGTATAAAATTGAAGTTTGGAGCATAACTTTCCACTGATAAATTTCTTTTCCATTCAAAGCTAAGCGACCCGAATCCACCGGCAATTTGGGGTATAAGAATGATTTCCTCCGTGCAACTACCCGGCATGTCTTCTCCCAAATCCACGGTAATGGGATTATTTTGTAATTCAAGAGTGATAGAGGACGTATCTGAAGGCATACAACCATCCTCTACGATGAGGGAGAGAATTCCTTCCTCCGGTGAGTCTACCATGAGGGAGTTTGATTCGGAAAGTAGACTTTCGTCAAAAGACCACCTAAAGGTATAATCGCCTCGACCACCGGTAATTACCGGATCTAGCTCTAGCGGTTCTAAACAGTTTATAGCTATAGATTGAGGCAAGACGATATTTACGGGATCGTATTCAATCGGCTCATAAAGAATGGAAACATTTTCCTCGTGGAGACTGCATTGGTCAGTGACCAACCCATTTATTAGCAAGGGTTCAAAGCCATCTAATTCAAACACTGTTCCGCTGTAGTTTCCCTCCCACTCTACGGTGTAAGGCGGAAGACCTCCGTTTATCTCCAAATTAACCAATCCTTGTTCGTCGCAGGAAACTGAGAGCGTATCATCATAAGCCACCTCCAGATCAGGACGATCAGTCAATATCAGTGATAACTCCGTTTCAGCCGTGTCCAACCCACATACTGCGGGTTGAAGAAATGTAAGATCGAAGACTCGTTCTCCATCGAAAATCCCATCGTACTCAATAGGTAATTCCCAATTAAGCTTTCCTTGCATGGGGTAAAATATCAAGCTGTCAGGAAAATCAGGAAAAATACCCGGATTGGCTTCGGCAAAAACACTCTTCAAATAAACGACTTCTGTGGTTGAACTGTCATTTCGGGCAAGCTCCAATCGGTAATTACTACATCCTTCAATTGCTTCACCATCAACTTCATTTTCCACATCAACTTTGACTTCCAGCGGAGCAGGACTCGCAAAACTTCCCGACTCAAAAAAGACGGCAGAATCATTCTTTCCATCAACGGCATCAGCTATCGCTATCTTTATGTGGTAGGTACCACCGCATTCCACAGGAATAGCCACGGTAAATACCTTGGTAAATCCATCAAATTGAGTCGTGTTCTCGGAGGTATTCAATTCATTATCCACAAAATATTCACTGTTCTCCTGCCAATTTATATCCGCAGCATTGCAAATTGACATACTGCCATAATCGCCTGCCAGCCCACGATTGACTGTATTGATGGCTACCGGCACATCTCTTCCGGGAATGGTGGCCAAATTCACGGCATTGTTTGAAAAAGTTCCATCACCTGCAATACCGGGACCCGAAATAAAAAAACCAAACAAATCGTTGTATGGCGAACAAGTATGCTCATTGTATTCTTCGCTGGCAAAAACATAGGAAAACCTGAGAGTATCTCCACTCGCTAGAAAATCAAACTCCAGCACGGCGACATCATTCAATTCTGCTGAACCGCTCATCAGGGCAGACAGATCAGAATCTTCGGTTAGCTCGTCTTCTTCATCAATTGGTTCATAAGCCGTGGGCAGATCGTTGGGGCCTTCAGCAATCGTTGCTTGCCCGGTAGCAATTATGATCCCTTCGGAAATTCCGATGGCCTCCTGCCCTGAGTTAAATGTACCCAATTGAGGGTTGAATGTGTTTCCGGACTGCCCGTTGAAAGAAGTGTTAAGTAAATCAACTCCTTCGCCGAGAAGATGATTTTGAACGATGAATTGCGGGCTTTGACTTAGATCTACCTGAAGCTGAGCCACTGAAAGGATCGGCAATAACGATAGACAAAATAGCGTTCGTTTGAGGTACAAAGGGGCTTAGTTTTAACCACTTTTTACCCGTTAATCGCAAATTTGGTTACACTACTCCTTTTCCGTAGCAGGTTCGAGAACTAAAAGATTGCCACTCTTTTTGATTTCAGTCTTATTCATTTTCATTTTTCGGTATTCCCCCCTCACATACATTTCTGCCTGATCATCATAATGAGGGCTCATTACATTTCCACTATTACCCGTCGGTAATACGGTGGTTGCATTTTCAACATCGGCAAAATCGATTACGATGCGCATCGCAGGTCCATAATGGGATGTATAGGCACCATTTCCATTAAAAATGAAGGAAGCATTATTAATGGTTTCATTTCCTCCCGGAGCTGCAAATGGACCGATGTTAAAAAATTGATCTAACACAGGAATGGCTGAAAAGACATGTGGGTGTTCTATAAAGTGAACGCGCTGCCACTCCCAAGTGCCAATGTCATTTCCCAATTCCTCTTCGAGCTCCATCACAGCCTTTTTGAAAGATTTCACAATAATGACCTCTCTGGTTTCAGTGCGAACTGATGTCTTTAAATCATCCCACCAGGGCGAATCAGCATTTGTAATCAAAACAGGGTAGCTTCTTTTCAGAAGATGTGTGGTCAGCAGCTTTTCAAATTTCTCCTTGCCGATTTCATCCGAGAGCGTATTTTTCAAAATGTAGTAAAGCGTTTTATAGTAGATCGTTGGCTCTACATCGTCTAATGAATGAGACCCTAACCAAACTTCCATTTCTTCCAAGGCCAACTCTTCCAAATCAGTTAGCACTTCATTGCTATTGCGAACAACCCCTGCTATTTCATGAGCAGTCGAAGCCTCATCAATCGAGACTACATCGAGCATCAATTCCTGAATGCTTTCTACGGTAGCTATCGTTTGATTTTCTAAAAGATTTTCCAATCGATTGGCTCGGGTGTTGGGTGCATAATAACCGGGATATAGCACCCCTCTTGTGGAATCGTGCATTTGATTAGCCGAGTATACAAATCCCGTATAAGGATTTACGACCTGTGGGTTATCCTCAAATCCATAAAAGCCTTGGTATTCATTTGCCGCCGCATAACCTTTGGAAAAGTGCTTCCCGTCCACCGAGTCAGGTCGGATTAAGAGTTTAGCTGCCGACCAATGTGCGATATTACCGGATGCATCACCATATACAATGTTCAAGCCCGGAGAACTGACCATTTCCACACCTTCCCGGAACTGTTCCATGTTATCCGCATGATTCATCTTGTAAAAGGCCTCCACCAGATTATTGTCCACAGCGGTGTAATTCCAGTACATCGAAACAGGTCTTTCTTCGGCTATTGGTAAGAAGTCGTTGATCAGCACGCCATTTGTCGATTGGTAAACTGTGATGGTAGTATCCGAATCATTCTTCACGCGTATCGTTTCGCGAAATTTCTTAACAGGTGCTGTCAGGCTGTCTTCAACTACGGTTGAACTACTGTCAGCAGCAGCAAACTTTTCAATGAAAAAATCAGAATCGTCGTCTTCAAACATAGTAACACCCCAAGCGTGATTTCGCGTGTGACCCACCAAGGCCACGGGAATCCCCGCAATGTGATTTCCATAAAAACCAAAACCCGGGTATTCGATATGGGCTTCGTACCAAGTGCAAGGTGCTGAATATTTGATGTGCGTATCGTTCGATAACATTACTTTTCCCGAGAGGGTTCGTGCCGGCCCAATGGCCCAGCTGTTGCTCCCTTGCAATGTTGGAATGGGTAACTCATCAGGAAAATGTGGCCTTGTAAGACTGAATTCGTCAAACAGAGAATCATTCAGGAGGGAATCTGCCTCCAAGCTATCCACGGGAAACAGGTCATTGGTTACCGCCAAATCCAACGAGCGCAAATACTCAGGCCCATAGGTATTTGAGATATTTTCCACTAAAGGGTCTGTTCGCAATGCATAAGCGAAACTATAAGCCATATAGCCTGCTATGCAGTAGACATCCTCAACCGTAAACGGCTCGGGTTCGGTTCTGAGAATTCGGTATTCCAATGGACTTTTAGCCGTAGAGATGTAAGCGTTTACACCTTCCAAATAAGCACTGAGTATCGTTTGAATTCGTTCAGGCAATTGATCAAACTTCGCGGCATCGATTTTCGCTTGTCGGTTGGTTCCGATGGTTCGAAAAAAGGCATCCGTCTCTTTCATCTCTCCACCGAAAAGCTCTGAGAGTCTTCCCGCTCCTACCCGGCGTAACAAGTCCATTTGAAACAACCTGTCTTGAGCGTGAACGTATCCGAAAGCCCTATAGGCATCTTCAGCACTTTCCCCATATATATGTGGGATGCCGTACTCATCAAAGTACACCTCCACGGGAGTTTCTAATTGCGCAATCTCCATCTTTCCGCGTAATACGGGCTGATGACTTTGAATGACAACCCATAGAATGAGTACAATTGCGATAACCGATAACAAGAAGTATTTTAAAAATTTTCCCATTTGATGTGTACCAAAATAATCGCCAAAGGTAAAACTCCCTGCCGAGTGGCTGCATATAATGTTTTACCTTTCGATTTGACTTAACCCAGAAGACCTTGAAGACAAGAAAAATCGAATTTAAAAATAAAGCCGGGTTTACCCTGAGCGCAAAGCTAGAACTTCCCATCACCCGACCCCCGGGGCATTACGCCATTTTTGCGCATTGCTTTACCTGCGGAAAAAACGCATTGGCTGCAACGTATATATCACGTCAACTCACCCAGTATGGATTTGGAGTCTTGCGTTTTGACTTTACAGGTTTAGGAAATAGCGAAGGAGAATTTTCTGATACGAGTTTCACTACAAATATTTCCGACCTCGAATCGGCTGCTGAATACCTATCGGATAATTATTCGGCCCCAACTCTGCTAATCGGTCACTCTTTGGGAGGAACTGCAGTATTACACGCTGCGGAGCGACTTGATTCAGTTGAAGCCGTTTGCACCGTGGGAGCGCCTTTTGAAGCGGAACACATTCTTCGGTTGTTTGGAGAAAGCCGAGACGATATTGAGCGGAATAAAGTTTCTGAAGTAAAAATTGGTGGTAGACCTTTCAATATCGGTTTTGAGTTTATCAAAGATGTAGAAAAACAAAAAACAGCAGACATACTTCCCAAGCTGAAAAAAGCACTGCTTATCATGCATTCGCCGCAAGATGAAATAGTCGAAATAAACAACGCCGCCGATATCTATGCCTCGGCGCGCCATCCGAAGAGTTTTATCACGTTAGATAGAGCTAATCACCTCTTAACCACCAAAAAAGACGCTGCATATGCCGCTAAAATGATCGGAGCATGGGTAAGCCGTTATTTACCTGAAGAAGCCAATGCACAAAACCTATCTGAAGATGTGACCGTCCAGCTGGGAAGCGATGGATATACGACCGAAATCTCAGCCGGTCGACATGTCTTTTTGGCCGATGAGCCCGAAGATGTTGGTGGCAATGACATGGGCCCCACTCCTTACGAACTTTTAAACGCTTCCCTCGGATCCTGCACCGCAATGACCTTAAAAATGTATGCCGAGCGCAAGAAATGGCCCTTGGAAAAAGTGACAGTCACCTTAAAGCATAGCAAAATGCACGTGGAGGATAGCTCACATCCCGAAGGAAAAAAAAGTAAAGTGGATGTCTTTCACAGAATGATCAATATGGAGGGGGACTTGGATAAAGAACAGAAGGAAAGACTTATGGAGATCGCAGACAAATGTCCCGTTCACCGAACGCTCACCGACACCGACGTGGAAATAGAAACAGTGATGATGGATTGATACGATTCTATTTAAGTCAGACCTTCTTTTCCTTGTTGGATATCGCGAGTTACTCTCTCCTAAATTCACTAATTTCACGTCCTCAAAATCACCACCTGTATGAGACTCGAAAATTACGTTTTAGGAAAATGGACTCCCGGAGATGGAGAAGGCAAAATGCTTTACAACGCCATTAATGGAAGTGAAGTAGCGGTAGCCGATAGCTCGGGCCTGGATTTTGGAGATATTCTTCAGTATGGCCGGAAGGTTGGTAATCCTGCTTTGCGGAAAATGACTTTTCAAGAGCGCGGATTGATGCTCAAAGCATTGGCATTGCACCTTTATTCGATCAAGGATAAGTTCTATGAGGTTTCCTACTATACCGGAGCGACCAAGACGGATAGCTGGATTGATATAGAAGGAGGTATCGGAAACTTATTTGCTTATGCCAGCTTACGCCGGCAGTTTCCTAATGAGCCTTTTTATGTCGATGGTGAAGCTGCTGCATTGTCTAAGGGCGGTTCTTTTATCGGTCACCACATCATGGTTCCGAAAGAAGGGGTGGCGGTTCATATCAATGCCTTTAATTTCCCTGTGTGGGGAATGCTGGAAAAGGTGGCGGTAAACTTTTTGGCGGGAATGCCCGCAGTGGTAAAGCCCGCAACCGTAACCTCCTACTTGACAGAGGTTGTGGTAAGGGAAATCATAGCCTCTAAAATTTTGCCGGAAGGCGCACTCCAACTGATCTGCGGATCTGCTCGAGGAATCATAGATCACGTAGAATCTCAAGATGTGGTCACGTTTACCGGATCGGCCGATACGGGCAAGATGCTGAAATCAAATAAGCGCATTGTCGAAGAAGCGGTTCCTTTTAACATGGAAGCGGATTCGCTGAATTCCAGTGTCTTGGCACCCGATGTTGAGCCGGGTAGTCCTGAATTTGATCTCTTTGTAAAAGAGGTACAGCGAGAGATGACGGTGAAATGCGGTCAGAAATGTACGGCCATCCGACGCGTGATTGTTCCCGAAGATAGAATAGAAGACGTTCAAATTGCCTTGGCAAACCGCCTCTCGAAAACCACCATCGGCGACCCTCAAATAGAAGGAGTGCGAATGGGATCCCTCGCAGGAAAAGAGCAGGTAGACGAAGTGAGAGGTCGAATTGAAGAATTGCTCAAATCGTCTGAATTGGTTTATGGAAGTACCGATCAGGTGCAAACTGAAGGTGACGGTACCGATCAAGGAGCTTTTATCTCTCCAATTGTTTTAGTGAATAGAGATCCGTTCCACAACTTATCTACTCACGAAGTGGAAGCTTTTGGACCCGTGAGTACTCTCCTGCCCTACAACTCGCTGGATGAGGCCATCGAATTGACCAAGATGGGCAAAGGCTCTTTGGTGTGTTCCATGGCGACATATGATGACAAAACGGCTAAAGAATTTGTAATGGGAGCCGCTAGTCACCACGGAAGAATACTGATCTTAAACCGCGACTGCGCCAAAGAAAGCACGGGTCATGGCTCTCCTATGCCTCTGCTCACACATGGTGGTCCCGGTAGAGCGGGTGGCGGTGAAGAAATGGGTGGAAAGCGCGGCGTCTTTCACTACATGCAGCGTACTTCGATTCAGGGATCGCCTACTACACTTACAAGAGTGACCAATCAATACCAAATAGGTGGAACACAAAACGAAACGGAAGTACACGTTTTTCGAAAGCATTTTGAAGATTTAATTGTAGGCGATACGGTGATTACCGCCAAGCATACGGTGACCGAGGCCGACATTACAAATTTTGCCAATGTGAGCGGCGACAACTTTTATGCCCACGTTGATGCAACCTCCTTGGAAGGAACCATCTTCGAGCAGCGCGTGGCGCATGGTTATTTTGTTTTGAGCAAGGCAGCAGGATTATTTGTCGAGGCTAAAAAAGGGCCGGTCCTACTGAATTACGGAATTGAAGAATGCCGATTCACGAAGCCCGTTTATCCGGGGATGACTATCGGAGTGAAGCTTACCGTGAAGCAGAAAATTGAACAAGAGAAGAAAAGCGAGGAGGATATCGCGAAGGGAATTGTCAAATTCTTGGTAGATGTTTATGACGAGGAAGACGAAACGGTAGCCATTGCTACTATCCTCACCATGGTTAAAAAGAAGAACCAAGAGTAGATGGAATTCAACTTTGATGCACTGCTCGCGCCGGAAAATCTTGTGGCGCTCGGTACACTGACCATTCTCGAAATCGTTTTGGGGGTAGATAACATTTTGTTTATCTCCATCATTTCTGAAAAACTACCGAAAGAGCAGCAACCACGCGCAAGAATTGTTGGGTTGGCATTGGCACTCATCTTCAGGTTGGCGCTGCTATTTATGATTTCTTGGTTGGTTCATTTTACCGAGCCACTCTTCACCCTTTTCGAGATTGGCTTCTCAGGAAGAGATTTAATTCTTTTGGGTGGTGGTGTATTTCTTTTGGTGAAAACGATATCTGAAATTCATCAAAAAGTAGAGGGAGAAGCTGAAAGCCACGGTACCAAAGCCAAACCGAGAACTTTTATGAGTGTGGTCGGGATGATTATTTTGGTCGATATGGTCTTTTCAATTGACTCTATTCTCACTGCCGTGGGAATGGTAAGTGAAATTTCGATTATGGTTGTTGCTGTTATTTTGGCAATGATTGTGATGCTGGTGTTCGTAAACAAAATCAGTAGAATAATCAATAACCACCCGGGCATTCAAATGCTGGCACTTTCCTTTTTGATCTTGATTTCATTTGTATTGATCTTGGATGGTTTGCACAAACACATCGAAAGAGGCTATGTGTATTTTGCGCTATTTTTCTCTTTAATTGTGGAGGTGCTCAATATTCGAACAAAGAAAAATCGCAAAAAAATTATTGACAATGGATAAGTCAGACTACCCGAATGGACATGTGGTCCTTACAAAAAATGATGGAATAGGAACGATAAAGTTCTTCCACCCGGCAAGTAATTCTTTACCGGGAGCAATTCTCAAATTACTCGCCGAGACGATTCAAAATGCCGGAAGAGATAATGACATTCGGGTTATCGTATTGAAGTCTTCAGGAGATCGTGCTTTCTGCGCCGGGGCCAGTTTTGACGAATTGATGGCCATAGAGAATGAGACCGTCGGAAAGGAGTTTTTCATGGGATTTGCGCGGGTGATCAACGCCATGCGAAAAGCTCCAAAGTTCATTATCGGCCGCGTTCAGGGAAAAACTGTTGGTGGCGGCGTGGGTCTCGCATCGTCAGTTGATTTTTGCTTCGCTACTAAATATGCCTCCGTCAAGCTCAGCGAATTGGCCATTGGAATCGGACCTTTCGTAGTAGGGCCGGCCGTAGAACGTAAAGTTGGCACCTCAGGATTTTCTCAGTTGACCATAGACGCTTCGGGATGGCAATCCGCTGAATGGGCAAAAAATCGCGGGCTTTTCTCCGAAGTTCACGACAGCACTGAACAGATGGATGAAGCTGTCAATAAACTTGCGCATCAATTGGCTCAAAGCAATCCGGAAGCGATGGCAGCCTTGAAAGAAAATTTTTGGGCGGGAACAGAAAATTGGGACACCCTTCTGGAAGAGCGCGCAGCAATGAGCGGCAGACTGGTTTTGAGTGATTTCACCAGAAATGCCATTTCGTCTTTTAAATCCGGTAAGCGGTCTTAGTCAAAAATTTATTTGTTCGACTTTGATTTGATGCAAACCTTTTAAGCAGCCTGTCGTAACAAGGGTTCAGAAGTCTTGTTATGTCCCACTTAATCTCAAAAATCACATTTAAGGTATTTATGCTCGTTCTGAGCGTAATGATTGTTCTGACAGGCTTTTTTGTTATTGTATTCTATATTGACGCAACCGAGGGCTACAAGCAAAACGAGATGAGCCGTTTGCAGAGTATAGTAAAGACTCAGGCGCTTTTTTTGGAATCTATGAATTTAGAAGAAGTGGAGGACTCAACAGAAAGTATTCTGCCTGAAAAAGCGCTTCAACAAATTCAAAACACTCTTTTCAATGCGAGTCAAATCAATGACTTGGAAAAAGGGCTCACCCTCGTTCTGATGAGGCAAGCAGATAAATCTGAAAAAATCATCAGTTCTGCAGGATTGTATTCTCCCGTTGACTTAACTCCCCGAATAAAAAGCATTTTAGCCGATCGGCCAACCGCTCCTGTTCAAGCAGGTACGAATCTGTTTCTTCTTGATGAAGCGCTGTTTTATGCCTATCCCATTTCATTTCCAAGCAACGAAGCTATACGCGGTTACCTCTGTGTAGAAGAAAATATTGCGATGGCATTATCTTCTGCGCGAATGATTCTTTTCGAAAGATTACTTATTGCATTATTCATCATTGGCGTTTTAGGTTTTGTAGGAAAGAAGTACTTGAATCAAATCTTCAGGCACGAGACACTGGCTAAGCAGAAGCTGAAAGACTATTCAGCGATGGTAGACGAGCGAAATAATGAGCTTGAGCGTCTTTCATTCGTCTTGGAAAAAAGTGACAACCTTATCTTACTGACAGATCATGAAGGTAAAATAGCATGGTTGAATCAAAGAGCCAGAAGTGCCAATAACTATTCTACAGAAGAACTGAAAACATTTGTCGGCAGGTATCTATCAGAAATCAGTCACTACCCTCAGATAAAAGAGGTCATCGAAACGGTGAATAGAACAAAGAAGAAACACATCTATCAGACAAAATCATATGACGAACGAAGAAGAGAGTTTTGGGCTAGTACTACCATCACGCCCATTTTAAGTAAAAGCGGTGAGGTAGAAAGCCTGCTCTTCGTAGATGCCGATATTACAAAATTGAAAATAGCCGAAAAGGAAATTTCAAAGTTGGCCAATTTCGCTCAGGAAAACAGAAACGCTTTGATGCGTTTCGCAATGTCAGGTGAGATTTTATATGCCAATGAGGCAGGAACGGATTTGTTGCATCAATGGGGAACAAAAGTAAATGGATACCTTAAAAAAGCTTCCATTTTGAAAACGATCAGAATGTCATTTGATCTGGAGCAAGAACAAAAACTGAATCTCGAATCTAATAACCGAATCTACTGCCTCAAGTTTAATCCAGTATCTCACAAGGGGTATGTAAATGTCTCTGCAGAAGATATAACCGAAATGAAGCTTGCAGAAAAAGAATACCGTGAGCGAGCCTCGTTAATTGAGAAACATAACCTGAACATTACCGATAGCATCAATTATGCGAAGCGTATTCAGGATGCAATCATCCCCGGAGAAGATCACATTCGCAAGTTTTTCAATGATTCATTTCTCATATACAGACCTAAGGATATCGTAAGCGGTGACTTTGTGTGGATGCACGAAATAAAGCCGCAAGAAGAATATTTATTGGCCTTGGCAGACTGCACGGGTCACGGTGTCCCCGGAGCCATGATGTCCATAATAGGTCATAGTTTACTCAACGAAATTGTAGAAGGCGAGGAAACAATCGATCCGGCAACCATTCTCGAAAAACTCAATCGAGAAATAATCAAGACGTTACGCCAAAAAGCAGAAGGTGAGTCAAGCGATGGAATGGATGTGAGCCTTGTAAAGATCAATAGACGTGAATTATCACTGACCTTTGCCGGTGCCTGTCAGGATATCTATTGGATGAATGGAAAGTTGAATGTGCTCAAAGGAGACAGGACGCCCATTGGAGGCAGACATCACGACTCACATCGAAAATACGTTAATAGGGCATTCAAGATTTCCAAGGGTGATTCCATCTTTCTGGCTAGTGATGGTTTCGTCGATCAATTCGGAGGACCAAATGACAAGAAATTCTTAAAAAAGCGTCTCTCTAAACTTTTGCGCGCTAACTACCGACACAGCATGCAGGCCCAATCCTACATCTACGAAAAGACCTTTGAAGATTGGAAAGGGAGTAATGAGCAGATTGACGATGTCTCCATCGTTGGAATTAAATTCTGAAATTTCTTATGCGAGCTTAAAGAGTTTTTAAAACGGAAAGCAGGTTTAAGAGCAATTCTCTTAAAACTCTTGGTTATTTCCCTAAATTGGTATTCGAGAAAAGACCAACCAAAATGAAATCTGAAATTCTTAACCGTCTGAAGGAAATAGCCAATTCGGATGATGTGCTCTCCCAAAAGAAAGAGTTTAACGAATTAAAGTCGCAGCTTCAAAATCTCTTGGATCATGGAATTGCAGCCGTCCATGAAGATGAACGCCAAGAGGAGGCAGAAACCTCCTCTGTGGATCAAGCCGAAGAATCCGGTCCCGATGACCCTTCTGAAAGTGTAACAACTTCTGAAGAAAAAACTACTCCCGAATTTGATTCAAAGGAAGAGGCGGCTGAAGACTCTGAGGGACTTGAAGAAATCAGGAATGAACTTCATGAAGTTTCGACAAAATTTAAAGAAAAGGTAAAGCAACTAAAGGAAGCCAAAGCGAAACTCGAACAGGAGACCGTAGAAGAAGCACAAAAAATCCTGGCCGAGATGAAGGAGCTTGTGGCCGAAGAAGAGAACATCGGCAAGGCCTTCGCGCGTTTCAATGAAATCATGCAACATTGGAAAGCCCTGCCAAAGGTGAGCAATGATGATTATCGCGATCTTAATGCCGATTACAACAAGTACGTAGAGCAATTCTTCTACAACATCAACATTTACAAAGAGCTCAAAGAACTCGATCTGAAACATAATCTGGACGAGAAGAATGCCGTGCTCACAGACCAGAAAAAATTACTCAATGAAAACGACATCCGTCTCTTGGAAGTAGAGGTCAGGATGAATCAGGAGCGCTGGAATGAAATCGGACCGACTTTCAAAGATGAGTGGGATAAGATCAAAGGCGAGTTTTGGGAAACGACCAGAGCCATCTATGGCAAGATTCAAGAGTTTTACGATGGAAGACGCGAAGAGCAGGAAAAAAATTACGAGGCAAAGAAGCAATTGCTTGAAAAAGTGCGCCACATAGCTTCGCTCGATCTCAAATCCGCCAAAAAATGGCAGGACAAATCAAATGAACTTAAGGCCATTCAAAAGGAGTGGAAAATGATTGGCTACGTTCCAAAAGCAAAATCGGGAGAACTATGGAAAGAGTTTAAATCGTTGTGCGACACCTTTTTTGATAACAAGCGAAAACAGTTTGAAGAATTGCGTGAGGTGCAAAATGCGAATAAAGAAAAAAAGGTAGCCTTGCTCGAAAAGGCCAATGAGCTTAAGGATAGCGAAGACTGGAAAGAAACCTCACATGCACTCATTCGGCTTCAAAAGGAATGGAAAGAAATAGGGCCGGCTCACCAGCGCGATGAAAACAAGCTCTGGCGTCAGTTCAGAGAAGCCTGTGATAGCTTTTTCAAAAGGAGAAACGAACATCGGGACGGGCGCGGCGACCGCGAAAAAGCGAACTTGGAAGCGAAAGAAGCCCTTCTTTCTGAACTGGAAAAATGGTCGCCTGAAAAAGGCGAACGAGACAAGAATATTGCAGCACTCAAAGACTTTGGTGAGAAATGGCGACAAATCGGTTTTGTCCCTTTCAGCAAAAAGGATGAAATCGGGTCACGTTACAAAAACCTGATGGACGAAAAGTATCAAGCTCTTGATATTGATACCAATGAACGCAAGAAGATCAGACTTGAAGAAAAGATTGAAACGCTAAAAGATTCGAATAAAAGTGATGTTCTCATACGTCGAGAACAAGACCATGTGCGAAATAAAATCTCCAAATTGAACAGCGATATTATTCAGTTTGAGAATAATATGGGCTTTTTTGCCAACTCGAAAGGAGCCGATAAGCTCAAGGAAGAAGTAGAAAAGAAAATAGAGAAAGCACGACGGGAAATCGATGCCCTGAAGGAACAGCTCAGTATGTTAAGGGATGCGTAAGTTTTTATTGTTGTTTTTGCTGTTTGCCTCCATCATCACATCCTGCGACAGCAGTGATTCTGAGAACGTTTCTGAACGACCTTTGGTTTATGAGGGCATGTCAAAAGCAGAGCTTCAAAGTGTTCTGGGGGAACCACTGAAAATTGAAATAAAACCGGAAATATTTGATGGTCAAACGATGAAGAGATTGACCTTGGAACACTGGGAGTACAAAAAGAGAACGGTTGTACTAATTAATGATACCGTCAAAAATGCAAATCTCAATTGAGGTGGAGTATACTAATACTCTCTAAGTAAGTCTCAGATTCGAAAATATTATTGATCGCTCTGATGTATTGAACCTTTCGGTCGAAACGGTAACTCACCTCAACATAAAATCCAAAGAGGTCGTGAATCAATATTCTGGCTCCTTCTTGTGTATTCCTTTCGTCTAAATATCTCCCGTACTTTGTTAAAAGAGACGCCTTACCATCAAAAGTAAGTAAGTTGAATTCGGTTATAGTCATAGCATCGTACTTTACGTAAAGATAGATTGTCTTCTTCTTAAAGTCAATACAGGTACCATGTCATGTCTTTTCAGAATAGCGAACTAATTGATTTCTAAACGGATTATTTTTAACGCTGGAAAATTAGCTTTGAGTTAATAATTACTTAACCTTGGCCTGCTTTCGTAGCGAATTGATTTTGATTAGCATTGCAAGAGCTTTTGAAGCCGGATTGTGAACATGCAGAATAATGGTTGTCACATACTTGCAGAAAAGAGCATGTATTCGAATTCACTCAGTTAATGGATTATTACCTCATTCTGGTAATTGCGTTGTTGTTTTTGGCTGTAGCCGACCTGATGGTCGGGGTTAGTAATGATGCCGTTAATTTCTTAACGTCTGCCATTGGCTCCAAAGTAGCATCGAGAAATATTATTCTCGGGATCGCCGCCGCAGGAGTTTTTGTTGGTGCAGCCTTCAGCAGTGGAATGATGGAAGTAGCACGAAAGGGAATCTTTAATCCGTCCTTCTTTTCTTTTTCTGATGTGATGATCATCTTTTTGGCGGTCATGATTACCGATATTCTTTTGTTGGACTTATTCAATTCGTTCGGATTACCAACAAGCACCACCGTTTCCATTGTATTTGAACTACTTGGAGCGTCAGTGGTTACGGGGCTGCTAGCTATATCCAATAACCCCGAAATTGCCTCCTCCATTTGGGAGGTGATTAATTACGATAAAGCCTCCCAAATTATCGCCGGAATCTTTCTTAGTATCGGCGTGGCTTTTTCCGTCGGAGCTCTGGTTCAATTCTTGACCCGGTTATTATTTACATTTCACGTGTCGAACAGAATACACAAATACGGACCTCCGTTTGCAGGTTTTGCAATTGCCATCATCGTTTATTTTATGCTGATTAAAGGCATAAAAGGCGCTGCTTTTGTGACTGATTCTATGGCTCGATCAGTTGAAGCTAGCGGGTGGACTATTGTTTTGATCGTATTTGCCGCCTCCACGGTAATCATGTTTTTTCTACAGCGATCTCTGAATATCCATCCACTCAAAGTTGTGGTTTTATTGGGTACTTTTTCTTTGGCCATGGCATTTGCCGGAAATGACTTAGTAAATTTCATCGGAGTACCTATTACGGGATATCAGTCCTATAATTTGTGGGTCGATTCAGGTTTAGCTGCAGATGAGTTTATGATGTCTACTCTGGCCACGAAAGTGTCTACACCTCCCCTGCTTCTCTTCGGCGCAGGTATAATAATGGTCCTCACCTTATGGTTCTCCGCTAAAGCGAAAAAAGTAACGGATACATCCGTAAATCTCGGATCTCAAGGAGCCGTAGACGAGCGATTCAACCCCAACATGCTTTCACGAGGCATCGTAAAATCCGCCAATAGCTTTGCCACTTTCTTCAACAAAATCGTACCGCGAAAAACTACGACGACCATCAATTGGCGATTTCGATCACTCAGGGTGCAGGACGCTGATCGACCCGCATTCGATTTGGTACGGGCCAGTGTAAACTTAATGATAGCCAGTATTCTAATTGCTTTCGCCTCATCTCTTAAGTTGCCGCTTTCTACCACCTACGTTTCTTTTATGGTGGCCATGGGAGCCTCATTGGCTGATCGCGCATGGGGAGAAGGCAGCGCGCCTTACCGCATCGCAGGAGTATTGAATGTTATCGGGGGCTGGTTTTTAACAGCGGCAGGAGCATTTACCGCTGCAGGCCTGGTAGCGCTTTGTATCTACTTCGGTGGGTTTTGGGTGACCATTGTTCTTTTCATTTTGGCATTTGCCATCTTATTGAAAAGCAATTTACCCAAGGCAATCAAAAAAATTTCGAATGACTAAGTTTCGCGTTTGAAGTTCTAGAAGCCCTGCTCCATATACTCATTGTACTTGTCCTGATTGAACTTGAACAAACGTGGCTTACGTCCGGGATTCGAAGTATCTTCATGCCCCTCGGCAGTGAGTATGCCGAGCTTAGTTAATTTTTTGCGGAAATTCCGCTTGTCTAATGGCCTCTCCAATATTTCTTCATAAAGCTGTTGCAAATCCGTCAAAGTAAATTCTTGCGGTAAAAGTTTGAATCCAATCGGTCTGTTTACCAATCTTCTCTTCAGGCGCTGCCCTGCTAATTTCAGAACGTCGTTATGATCATACGCTAACTGAGGCACTTCTTTGACAGAGACCCACTTATTTTCTTTATCAGTCCGCTGTGCTTTAATGTCCTCGGGCATATTGATTAAGCCGTAAAAAGCCACATCTACTACCCTGCCTAATGGATGACGGTAGATTTTGCCAAAGGCATTCAGTTGTTCAAGGTAGATGTCCTTATTACCGATCACCTCCTTCACAATGCCTTCTGATGCCTCGACTAATCCCTCTTCGGGAAGAATCAATTTTCCCGGCAGAGACCAAGCGCCGGCGTAGGGGTTAGTCCTGATTTTCTGAATGTAAACCTGTAATTTGCCTTCATCAAAACCGTAAAGAACCACCGTTACGGATATTCCTAATTTAAAGTATGCTTCAAGGAGTTCGCTGTCTTTCATCTACTGTAAGTTGTCAAGTCAAATTAGTTTCCGGGAGAATAATACTTCAGCGCCTCGTCCATGTAGGCATTCAATTCTTCTATCCTGGTTTCGTGACTCGGGTGAGTGCTTAAGAATTCAGGAGGCTGCTGACCGCCTACCTCGGCCATTCTTTTCCATACTTCGACAGCTTCGCGCGGATCGTATCCCGCTATAGCCATAAAGATCAATCCCATTTTATCTGCTTCGCTTTCATGCTTTCGCGAATAGGCTAATATTCCAAATTGAGATCCTAACCCAAAAGCCTGCAGTGCCAAATCGTGTGTGAGTTGTGGTTCTTCTTGCAGTAGTGTACTTAAGCTCATCCCCGCACCTTGTATGGCCAATTGTTGACTCATTCGTTCATTTCCGTGACGGGCCACCGCATGAGCCACTTCGTGCCCCATTACGGCGGCTATTCCGTTATCATTTTTACAAATTGGTAAAATACCCGTGTAAAAAACTACACGTCCTCCGGGCATACACCAAGCATTCACCGTTTCATCTTCCACGAGGTTAAATGTCCAATCAAAATTATCGATCATGCTTTTATGGCCATTGTCTCGCAAATATTTTTCTGTTGCAGCGGCAATATCTTCACCTATATCCTTCAGGTTTCGGGCTTTAGCATTCGAAGCAGGTAAGGGTGCTTTTTCATTTAGAAAACTGCTGTACTCGGAGGCACTCATAGAGAGCATTTGCGAACTGGGTAGTAATTTTAACTGTTTTCTTCCCGTAACGGGAACGGTAGCGCATGATTGAATAATAAGTGCAACTACCAGTGCAAATAGATAAGATTTGTTCATATTAAATAATTTCTGCGGTGAGGCCTCGCTCGAGCAAGGCAGAACACATAGGTTTTAGCTTGGACATATTACCTCGTTTCACGCCACATTTACCATTGTAATGAACGATATGAGTGCACTGTTCAGCTTGAATAGCCGAATGCTTACAGACCTTAATTAAACTCTCAATTACAAAGTCGAAGGTATTGAAGTCATCATCGTAAAGAACAATCTCTTTGGTCTCTTCGATAATTTCCTTTTCCAAGATGTCTACTTCTTCTTCTATCAGTGTATCAACGTTGAGCATGGGACTTAATATTTCCAACAAAGATAGAAATACAATGTCCAAGCCATAGATAATTGATTACTCGATTTGAACGGAAGTGATTTTGCCGTCTTTGATAGTGCCGAGAGTAGCGGTCTTAATATTCAGTTTCTCACATTCTTTTAACAAGGCCCTCGCCTCCTCCAACGTATCGATATCCTCCGATAAATAGATGGCTGCCTTCCCGGGGCCTTCAATTTTGCGAATTCCCCACGATTTATTCTCCAGAAAAAGGTCTGCCAATTCTTGGGGGACATTATCTACAAAGGTGCCCATTATCACCACATAGCTTTCGTCGCTCACTTCCAATTCAGCGGAATCAGATTTGGCAGGAGCTTCAGTCGTTGAATCAGTTGATTTTACCCTATCAGCAAAAACCTCTTTTCCTTGTTCTGCTACAAGTTTCTCCGCCTCAGCCAAAGAGATTCGCTTCCCGTCAAAATAAGCAGTAATAAAGGCGTCAGTAACTCCTTTCTCTCTCGCAGCTTCTTTTCTAACTCCCGCATTAGCCAAGTCTCCGAAGCGACCCGAAGTGTATCGAATTACGCCCGAAGCGGTCAGTTCGCTATTAAGCTCTGTCAGATTAAAAAGCTGACCCAGCTTCACAGGCTTACTATATACCCCTACCTGTACGGTATAAAACAGTCCTGAAATAACCTCCACCTGTTCAGCCTCCGCGGCTTCAGGATCATTGTAGTAGTCAGTGTTTGGGACAAGAACTTTATCATCCGCCCTATCGGCAATAGGTTCACCTGAAGGTATTCCTTTAATTAGATCGACACTTACCTTCTCGGAATCTCTGGCCTGGGCCAAAATCTCTCGTGCCTGCTCTCCGGTTAGTTTTTCACCATTCACGTACACTACGACGAATGCATCGCTATATCCCTTTGTTCTGATTTCATTTCGCGCCTGCAATGCTTCCGCATATTTTTTAAACAAGCCCGCGCGGTACCGAGTAATTCCATTGTCCAGCTTTTGACCCATAATAGGCGCATAAGGACCAAATAAGTCTTGGGGAATAGGATTGCGATACGCACCAACCTGCACCTGAAAGATTAATCCTTCCGGCATCACGGGATCGATGGGAATTGGCGTAGTTTCATCATAAATTTCGGTGTCCGTTTCCACAAACATGGATTCTTCGACATCAGAGAAATCATCTTTCTCAGCGATGATTTCTACCATACCCAACCAATTTCCTTTCACGGCATCAAGACCTTCATTCTTCAATTCAGGCGTAGTCGGTTTTTTATTTAGTGCTACCTCATCCACTTCCGATTCAGAAATTGCGACGTTTTCTTTATCGGGAGAAGCAGTGGATTTGACAGTTACACCCTCCTCTTCTACCACTTCAGCTATAGGTTCTTCATTTGGAATAATTCGATATCCCGGCTTCAAAAGCAGGTCATCCAATGCACGTCTTTGTTTGAATGAGAGTTCGGTAGAAAGTGCTATCAGCTTTTCATCGTTTTGAGATCTCTTAGCTCTTATCAGCTCAGCCTGTGTAGCTGCTAATGCCGACTTTTCGTAAAGTATTTGCGCTTCTTCTTCCAGCTTTTTTGCTCTGGCTTCTACATTGACGCGATCCCGATCTGTCTCTTGGTTAGGAATCAATTTTAATAGTCGGTCCGCTTCAGCACTCCGCTCTATTGCCTCAGTCTTTCGAAGCTCAGCGTAAGCGGCACTTTGCTTTTCCAAAGTTTTCAAACTGTCAGCACGAATCATTGCCACCAAATAATTTAGCTGTTCGGGTGTTTCTGCCAATAGATCCAAGCCAATCGCGTCAACTCTTGTGTTTTTTGAAATTAATGCACTCTTTTCTTCTACGCTATTTCCAGTGGCAAAATCCAATTGTACCCGGAGATCTTCTTCATTTTCAATTAATTCATTACGGTGTTCGAAAGACATATTGTCCGTAACCTTAGCCTGCATTTTCGTTAAGTATGCCTTATTGGGAAGGGTTTCATGACTTTCAGGCTCCAAGATTGAGGCAGAAAATTCATCTAGTACTTCTCCTTCTTCTACCACGGCATCAGAGCTGAGGTCCGCATAGGTCGTTAAAGCAGAATTCATATTAGCCAATTCTTCAATCATTGCTTTCTGCTCCTCAATACTCTGTGAACTTTCAAGTTTTACCACTTGGTTTTTAAGTTCTGTAGTGCGTTCTTGCAGCTCCGCTATCTCCTCCCTGTTTGTCGATGTTTCAGGGTCAAGTTGAGAGAGCAAACGCTTATTTTCACTTTGGTAAAAGTTAATCTCAGCAAGATTAGATTGGGCTATACCACGTTCCAAGTCCCCATTGATGCGATCCATTTCGACCATGACACTTTTCCGTTCCTCTTCAGAATTGAGTTCTTCGTATTGAGCTTGAAGTTGACGCAAGGTGTCTGTCTTCGCTTTTAAACCATTCCTTATTATTGAAGCATTCAGCGATTTGTATTGAATAGCGCTCAAGTCAGGAATGTTGCCCAAGTCTTCTTCGTTGCCTTCTTGTGCTGATGTGAGCGGCACTACATCAGCAACCGTATCATCTCTCTCCATGGCAAGTAGTTCGGCTTCAGCTGATAGCCTATCATACTCTTGCTGCTTATCGGCGCTCAAGGCCTGCAATTCTTCAATCTCTCCTTCTATAGTTCGCTGAAACTGTTCACCGCCCAAGGTTTTTATCGCATTAAGCGAATCAATTTTCACATCGATGGATTCAACGAAGGAGCTATTCAAATCCGCAAGGGCCCTTAACTCTCGTTCTTCAATATCTGATTCCTCCATCACCACATTCACCTTTCGGTCAAAATCAATTACAAACCCCTCTGAAATACTTAGAATCGATTCGAATTCTTTTTGCTGTGCGTCGGATATTTGAGGTGCTTCAGTTATGGTAGCTTCCCCTCTCTCTGTTGACTTACTGTCTGAACGATCAGTTGCATTCTCAGTATTGTCAACTAATCCTTCAACGGTCAGGTCTGCAATTTCATTACCTGCTATTTCTGAAGAAGCAATGGTTGGATCAATCGAAGAATTCGTGTCAACCTTTGCCACATCAGTGTCGGCAGTCTGATCTGGTTCCTCTTCAGTCTGATCTTCTTCCTGATTATCATTTTCAGCTTCAGCCAATTCAATCTTTGCTTGCTCAGCAGCCAATTCGGCTTGCAAAGTTTGCAGCTTTTGAATTTCTACTTGAACCTTATCCCGATTTACATTTGCCGTCGGATCATCCAAAATCGCAATATACTCGTCTATTGTATTCCCGATCAGCTTGTCCGCTTCCTCAATGGATTCCCGTTTTATTGAAACCTCCGCGCTTTCGGCTCCTGCCAAAGTAGTCTCACGAATTGCCGAAATCAAGGAGTCAGCAGCAACCATTTCCTCAACCATAGCATCGGCCATGTTTGCCGCGGTCAAAGCATCCTTGCCTTTATTTACTTCATCAATCATTTCAGATCGCTCGCGTAGGAAAAGGCTGTATCGTTCAACTAGTTGGGGATCCGGTTTTTCGGCTGCGTCAATTGCTGCTTTGTAAAATGAAATCTCCGATTGAAGCTTCCTAAGGTAATCTTCATTGATCTTTAACTTTTGAGCTTCTGCTACCTGAGGGTTGGTAGTCAATTCAGCCTCTTCCATCAAGGCTGAATAATCGGGAAGTATCGTCTCTTTGGTATATTCTTTATTTAATGATTCGGCCAAGGCGGGGCTCAACTCAGTATATTCAGGTTCAGCTTTCATTAAGTTATCAGTGGCAGACCCCTGCTCATCTTTGATGAGTTCGGCGTAGCTCTGAGCTTCTGCAGATCTGGGGTAGAAGCTTTCACTTCCCTCCATTATAGCCTCGTCCTGTTGGATTTCGAGCGTCTTCACCCTTCTCATTTCCACCAGATCATCTTCAGAAACAGCCGATTCAATTCCTTCAGTCAAAATTTGATCGATGTCTGCAATGAATGCCTCGTTTAGTTCAATTCTTTTCTCAGCCATCTCTGGTGCGCTAAGGCCTGATATCTCTATTTCTGCCAAAGCAGGGAGGTAGTCTCTGCTGATGCTGCTAACAGACCTTATTGACTCCACTTTAGTAGAATACTCAGGAATCTTAGCCTCCAATCGAGCGACCAAAGAAGGGCTCAATGTATCCACATCGGCCTCTGCACGATTTATCGCTTCAGCTACCGGCTGATTCGATTTTTCCTCCTCCCATTCAGAGATAAGACTTTGCCGTGCTTCAATCTCCTTTGATTTCTGACCTCGTAGCTTTCGGTAGTCCGCCAATTGTTCTTCAACCCCTTCTTCGCCGCCCATGCCATTTTCGAGCTGTTCGATCGATTCATCGATAATGGCCACCCAGTCTTCGGCGGCTTGAATTTTCAGCTCTTCTGCTTCAATGCGTTTTTCTACAGGCAGACTTTCATCGTACTCTATGGCAAAATCAGTCCGAGACTGCTCTTGGGATCCTTCGCCTTTGTCTTTGTTGGAATCAGCTAGTTCGCCTGCACCAACAGCTACGGTGCCTACCGCACCCGTGCTAATCGAGCCTTCACCATTCTGTTTTGCGGTTTGAGTCGATTCCTCCGCTCCTTCTCCCGGCTCATCTACTCCCTGATCGGTTGAATTTTCAGCAAATGCTGCGTTTTCTTCAGAATTTTCAGGGACTACATCATCTGAAACACCACTCTCTTTTGATTCTTGACCAGCAGCTTCAGGCTCATCAGCGTTCATCGCTAATTCTTCATTCAGATCAGATTCAGCTTCCTCCGCTCCGTTGAAGGTTCGGCGGAACTCCATGGCCAAGGCCTCGGAACCCATACTTTCAAATACTTCGGGGTGCTGAGTGGTGTATTGCGCCACCGCATCATTGTCAATGGGCAATTCGTTCAAGCTTTCAGCTAATAATTTTTGTTCTGAGTCTGACCAAGAAACCTTGGGGGCGCCTTCTGACGGAATGGCAGCGGGATCATTAGCATCAGCAATGCCTTGCAAAATCTCATACTCCTGAACCTTATTGTCAGCCAGCACTTGTGCATCCTCGGCTTGTTTAAAGGCTCGCTCCGTTTTTCGCTTGGCGCTTTCAATATCCGATTCCAATACGGCGATCTCTTCTTCGATTGCCTTCAGGTCTTTGCCTTTCAGTTTCTTTTGCTGCGTGCGTTTGGTTACAAGCGAGGCACTCAACTGCTCCTCCTGATCTCTCAGGCTTTGAGCTCTTTCGAGTAATTTTTGAGCTTCGGTATTCGCTTTCAGGCCTTTTCTTCGGACTTCCTTCACAGGATCAAAACGATCTTCTACCTTATCAATACTCTCTCTTATCTCTTGTTCAAGCGTCAGTCCTGAATAGATCGCATCATAATCATTTGAGTCGATTGCCTCACGCAAAGAATCCACTCGAGCCTTCTCTGCATCATACGCTTTCTCGGCGGTTAAAGCCTTTTGATAAAGCTCATCTTTTAGGTTCTTTGAATTATTCGCTCTTCGCAAAGCATTCTCAGCTTGCAATTTGGCTAGACCCGCTTCGTACATGGAGGCATTTCGATTTCCACTTTCTGCAGTGGCCTCCTTCACTGAATTTATTGCTGATTCGCTTTTATCGACTGCATCCGCGTAGTAGCTTTCGGCAGAACGAGCTGCTCCCTCTGACAATTGCGAAGCCAAAATGTATCTGTCTTTTAACTCTTCGACACGCGCTTCGGCTTGCTCCAGAATTTTTTCGTTGCTCATCCCTGCGCCAAATCCGGCATCCGAAAAGGCCATGGCCGGATCTTTATCCACCACTTCAGTATCGGGAACTTCAGGCACGGCGCTTGGATCGAAGTTGACATCGAGGGCCGCTCGCTGCCTGAGCATCTTTTGAGCCAGAGCCATAACATCGCCTTCGTATGTCTGATCGAATAAATTGTTGATCAAGAGTTTTTCCACTCCAACGGATGAAATCAGCTCCATCTCCTGCAGGTAGGCATTCACCCCCGCAGAAGTGGGAACGTCTACCAATCCTGCATGAATCTTATCACTTGACTTTTCCTCTACCAGAAACTTGTACTTCCCTCCTTTCGGAAAACTAAGCACATACTCGCCGGTAGCCGGGTCAGTGTACTGTACATCTACTTCCTTATTGGTAGTCGCATCGATGGTCGTGATCTTCGCGAGCTTTTTACTTGGATCGATCTGATTTATGAATGTTCCTTTAATTAAGGTGATGTCCAATGGCGCACTCTTTACCAGTACCTTATAGACATCAAGGTTGCCTTGCTGACTGCTTCGTGCAGAAGCAAAAAAGGCCATCTCATTCAATGAGTCGGCCAGGTAGAAGAGGTCATCATCCGGGGTATTGACCGCGAAGTCAAGATTGATGGGTTTGCTAAAGACTCCCGCGGATTTGTCAAAAGCCGCTTTGTAGACATCGTAGCCACCCATACTTCCGTGACCCTTGGATGAAAAGTAAAAGGTCTTATCGTCAGGATGCAAATAGGGAAAGTCTTCGTCGTAAGGCGTATTAATCGGACCTTGAACCGGAACCGGCTCGGTAAAGGACCCATCGGGCAGCACATTTGCGTGATAGATGTCAAGACCTGTCTTGCCGCTCTTTCCATAGCTGGAGAAGTAAATGGTGGTTCCCGAACCCCGAAAGTGAATGAGCGATCGATGGTTTCGTTTCTTGTCTTCAGAGGAGAGCAGCTCCTCAGGGGTGACCAATATCTTACCTCCTATATCGGTCAGGTCGTAAATTCGGAAAAAGGATTCCGCAGGCGATCGCTTTTTGTCCAGAACCGTGATCTCCTTTATTTGCGAAAGCAAGTTCTGCCCGCTCTGCGCCATGGAAATCTTTAAATCAACCTCCTTCTCTTCCATATCGCTTTTCGATGCCAGAGATTTGTATTTCTCGTAGGCCGTGATCGCGTCTTGAAAGAGATAATTCAGGTGATAAGCCCGCCCGAGGTAGTAATAACTTTGATCGTCGACATTGGGTTTACCCACGGCAAACTTCAAGTACTTTACGGCTTCCTCTTTCTTTTCGGCATCGCCGTAAAGAGCCGTAGCGCCATACTTGTAATTGAAAACGGGGTTGGTTGGGTTGAGGCTGAGCAGCTGTGAATAGAGGGGCATTGCTTCTGCAAATGATCCCTCATCGAAGAGTGCATCCGCCTCTTGTATGAGATCCTGCTCGCTGTACTGTGCATTTGATTGGATAGCAGCAAAAAGCCACAATGCCACCAAACACAGGGAGTATTTGATTTTTGAAGCCAAATTATAGTTTAAAGGTATCGCCTATACGCTCGCTTTGGACGAATGTTACAACGAAGAAACCAATAATTTAGCTGATCTTAAAATGCAAATTGATCCAAGAAGATACTTCGCTTGCTTTTCGAGCCTAACATGTACATGTAGTTCTCTTCTTTCTTCTCACCCGCTTGCTTTCGTTTATCTTCTTTTTCTTCCAATAGAATGGCGTTGTACTCCTTACTACTTGAGTAGGTTTGCAGCACACCACGCTTGTAGGTGAAGTAGTACCAATTGGCATCATTTACCTCCAGATAAAGGTGAATCACATCTCCACTCGCCTTCTTCTCAACGACAAGCTTTCCCGGCACTTTTCTGAAAAATTGGGTTTTACCCACTGAAGCAATGCCGATATCTCCTTCTGAAATAAATGACTCCATAACAGGATCCCAAACCATTTTGACATCCGAGATGAAGAAGGTCTTGTTCAACTCATCGGGTACCTTCTTTATGGTACCGCTCAGGCTCAATTCGGAAATCACCTTATCTGAAGCTTCCAGCCCCATCAGTTCTCGGATGGCATACTCGTATTTCGATTTGGTAAAGTCTACGGGCTTAAGGTCTGAAACCGTAGCCATATAGTTTAACATCTCGTCGGTGGCCGAGCTACTGAAGTAGAAGTCCATTGCCATGGCGGTATTGATCTCCACCTGGTCGTTTACGGGGTCGTACTTGAGATCTCCCATCGCTTCAAGTCCAAACTGACCGAGGTCATCAGCCAAATCTAATTTCCCTAAGCCGGTCAAGGCACAACTTCCCTTTTCCAATGAAACATAATTTCCCGGAAGGGTTTTCTGATTCAACTTATCGGTGGCACCCACTTCGTAAACCTGTTCGGCCTTATTGAATTTCAGGTATCCTCTGGAGGTTACGATAGCCTCGTCTGATTCATCCTTCTTGTCAGAAAGAAAGGTACCGTATACGATATACGGATCGGTTTCGGCCATGAGGCCTATCTCTACAGGGTTTCCGCGGTCATCGGTTAGCATAGTGTCCACGGGAATGAGCACATTCGAAGGATCTATTTCAGAGGTAAACTTCATCCAGTTTCTGGCCAGCCGCTCGCAGTCGTGGATGATACGCGTACTCCCGTCGAAGGTGAGGAACTTGTCATTGGCTCGTAGATTGGCCATTCCCTGAAACTCGAAATGCGGACTGAGGAAAAATTCATCAATGGAAAGAATCTTTCCCGAACCGACCGTTTGAAGCGAGGTATCCACCCCGATGGACTCGAAGGTAATGAGACGTTCCTGCTTATTCTCATCTACGTAAGCGTACTCTCCCGAAGCTTTGTAATCGAATCGTGAATTGATCTTCACCGTGGCATTTTGCACGGTGTGGTATTGTGTGATGTAATTGGCCAGGATAACTGCTTCCTCCAGTTCGTCCATTTGCGCCCTTCGGCGAATGACCACCCGACCGCTATCGGGAGTTATTTTGGCATCAGCCACTCGAATCCACGGAATCTGATCGGCGGTGATGGTATAGGAGTCGAGATCGTAAATCGCTTTTGGCGACATGAAGTTGAGCGAATCCTGATCCTCACGCACACTGAAGAAATTTGAGCGACTCATATCCAATTCGGTATCGATTACAAAGTCGGAAGCCATCTCTCGGGAAGTCTCCAGCGCGATGTCGTTCTTGTCCATGAACCATTTGAACTCATCCATGAAACAGATGTACTCGTTTACCGGGAATTCAACCGTTGTCTCTTCGTCGTTTGACTTGAACTCTCCCACCCGATTAGCGAAGTCTATATGCGAGTTCACGTTGTTAGTCTTAAAAGCCATGTTTGCTTCCTGCAAAGCCAGCAATCGGAAGTCGGAGGTATCGGCATCGAAAGTCTCATAATTGTAGCGGATGCTATCCGACTCGAGCTCGGCGCCCGAAAATTCGACGATTCCCCTACCCGTCATCCCTTTCGGTGTGAGGTCGAGTGCACCTTTTTTGGCCATAGCCTGACCGTTAAACATGTTGATGGGTTCGCGTATGACCTCGGCGCTGAGCTTATCGGCCAGCGGCAGGTAGGTCAGATCCACCTCAGTGGCATTGGCCTCGGGTATCTCGGTACCCGTAGAAATGGACGAGTTGGTAAAGGAATTGGTAACTCCGCGCGTACTGTCGGGAAAGAAGGTAAACTTCTCGGAGTTGGCCGTGGCGGTGAAGTACTCCAACTGCCCGTCTCCCTGAATACCTTCGTAGTTTACGATGATGTCGTTTTTGAAAGTGGCCTTATCGCCGTAGAGCGGCAGACCACCTGCGGGCGTCGAGCGCACGAAACCGAGGGAGTAGTCTTCCTGAATCTTGAGGCTCTCATCCATCTCGGGAAAGATACCGCCCGAGACGAAGCGCCCCGCAAAGGCCACCTGCTCGGTAGCGAAGTTGTCCAAACTGTCCAGAATAAAGGGCTCCAATTCGTAGAATACCTTGCTTCGTTCGTAGACACCGTCTTGAATATCGCGATTGTCGTAATAGACGTACGATTCCTTGTCGGCGGTGAGGATGGGAAACTCGGTAAACTCTTCCTGTAGCCCCGATTTGTTAAAGGGGTTGTCGATTTGAATGGTACCCGTAATGCCCTCGATTACGTTCTTCACTCGTCGCAAGCGTGTGTACTCCGGTCGGAAGTCTTCGACGTAAAGTCGACAGGAGTCTACCGTAATCAGATCGATCTGAAACTTATCGTAGCTAAAAGCAAACTCCTCTCCGTAGAACTCAAACTTTCCCGAACGGATCACCCCGCCCAAATTGAAGTCGCGGTTCTTGCGCACATTGACCAATCCGCCTTTCGGGAAGATGGCCACCTGCTGTGAGTCCGAAAGAAGGATTTGGTCCACCCCTTTCAGTACCAGATCGAAGTTGATCAGGTTCAGCTCGGCGTTGTCGCCATCGGCCACATCGGAGTTGAACATGATCACGTCGTAATCGATGTTTCCCGCCTCAGCGGCAATGTAATCGTAGAGCTTTTGCTTGATCTCAATGGTCTGAGTGGGAATGTCGTAATTGATAAAACCCTTGTTGGCCATTTCTATCAGGCGCGGCATGTAGCTTTCGAGCCTGAATCGCAAATCATCGCAAAGTCCTTGCGCACCGAAGGTCTCGTCGTTGATCTTGCGCGCGTATTGGCGTATGGCGTAGAGCGGATTGATGCGGTCCATACCCGTGATCTCGTGGTAAAGTCGCTTCTTGAAGAAATTGGAAGAGATAAATGCCGCGCGGGTTTCGGTGCTCCCGAAGAGGTTTCCCATGCGGATAATCGGATCGTCGATATTCCAATAAAAGGCCTCGAAATAGAGCTCCAGATCATGGTAGGTATCAAAGTAAGGCGACTTGCTCAGCCCCTCGTTGCTGCGAATGAGCGTAAGCAGACGCGTCTCGTTCTTGAAGCGCAACTGTAGGCTCGGGTGCACGATGGAGTCATTGTTCAGCAAAATGATGACCTTGGCATCTTGTGTAGAAACCGCATCCGGTTTGATGGTGTAAAATTGCGAATAGGTTACGACCTGTGGCAAGTTGTCTCGCTTGAAGGTCAGGATGGCGGGCTCCGTTCGGTCACCAAATCCCTGCAGGTTGGCCCCTTCCATGCGGAAACCGCCGTTGTAGTCTACCTTATCCACGATATTGTCGATGGAGAGCCTTTTGTCGTAAGACGAAAACTGAGGAAACGTAGCCTTTTCGGGGGTAACGTTGGCCAGAATCTTGTCCTCTACCGTACCGATGAGCGGCTTTTGGAAGAAGCTGTTGAAGAAGAGCACCGAGTCTATCTTAAAGAAAGCCGAGCGGGTATTCAGCTCGTAGGGCTGTTGTATTACGGCGTAGGTCTCGTTGGGGTCCAGCGCGGCGCGCTCCCAGGTTATCTTTCCTTCCTGTCCTTTCCACATCTCCTTCTCCTGATCGTACTCGCCCTTGGTGGCGTAGATTACCGAACTATCGCCCTTTGAAAGGCAAATCAAATCGGTATTGGGAAAGACGATGCGGTATTCCTTGTCATCCACCTTGAACTGCCAGCCCGCGTTGGTGCCCTTCCAAATGGTAGAGGGCGACTCGTAGAAGGTAATGTCGCGAAAGAGGCCCTCGGTCATGGTCAGGAACTCTTCCAGCTTCTTCTTGCTGCCGCTTTCCA
>JGI12048J13642_11091717_pt1 | contig 51375 bp, 34 predicted proteins | sample ElkSlonscriptome_16_FD_13642 | JGI IMG/M metagenome (IMG submission 13642)
CAAATCCCTGTCCCTTCCGCGACAGTATGATTATTAACAAAATCCGAAGAAATAATGTCTTACCTGTTTACCTCCGAATCGGTGTCTGAAGGACACCCTGATAAAATCTCCGATCAGATCTCTGATGCCCTGCTTGATGAATTCCTGGCCTATGATCCCGATTCAAAAGTTGCCTGTGAAACGCTGGTCACTACAGGCCAGGTCGTCCTGGCGGGCGAAGTGAAGACCAAAACTTATATCGATGTGATGAAGGTCGCACGGCAGGTCATCTGTGAGATTGGGTATACAAAAAGTGATTACCAGTTCGAATGCAACAGCTGCGGTGTGATGGGACTGATCCATGAACAATCCCCGGATATCAACAGGGGCGTTGTAAGGAAAGACCCTATGGACCAGGGTGCCGGCGATCAGGGCATGATGTTCGGCTATGCTACAAAAGAGACCGATAACTATATGCCACTGGCGCTCGACCTGAGCCATAAATTGCTCCAGGAGCTGGCAAAAATCCGCAGGGAAGGCAAAGTGATGACCTACCTGAGGCCAGATTCAAAATCCCAGGTGACGATCGAATACAGTGATAACAACGACCCGGTCAGGGTACATACAATCGTAGTCTCCACACAGCACGATGAATTCGACAACGATGATGAGCGCATGCTCGATAAAATAAAATCCGATGTCAGGGAGATCCTCATTCCCCGCGTGATGAAGACCCTGCCGGAACGGATCAGAAACCTTTTCGACGACAACTTTATCCTGCATGTCAACCCTACCGGCAAATTTGTGATCGGTGGTCCCCACGGTGATACAGGCCTCACTGGCCGCAAGATCATTGTCGANACCTATGGCGGTAAAGGAGCCCANGGTGGTGGTGCTTTCTCCGGTAAGGACCCGTCAAAAGTAGACCGGTCGGCTGCATATGCATCACGTCACGTGGCGAAAAACCTCGTTGCAGCTGGCGTTGCCGATGAGATCCTCGTACAATTGTCCTATGCCATTGGCGTGGCACAACCGGTGGGAATCTATGTGAACACATACGGAACCGCGAAAACAGGCCTCACCGACAGTGAGATTGCTGCCAAAATCAGCGATCCCGAATTGTATGATTTCCGGCCCGCTGCCATCGAAAGAAATCTGAAACTCAGGAACCCGATATACCGCGAAACCGCGGCATATGGCCATATGGGAAGAACCCCCAGGGTGGTGAAAAAAACGTTTTCATCCCAGTATTTCCCGGAAGTGGAGCTTGAAGTCGAGCTCTTTACATGGGAGAAACTCGACAAAGTGGATGAATTTAAAAAAGCATTTGAAATCAAATAAACAGACAAATATATGTTTTCAGGAATCGTTGAAGAAACAGCAACTGTTGTTGCACTGAATAAGGAAAAAGACAACCTGCATATCACCCTGGAATGTTCATTCGCCGATGAACTGAAAATAGACCAGAGCATCTCCCATAACGGGGTGTGCCTTACCGTTGTCGATATTACAGACAAAACCTACACCGTAACCGCCATCCAGGAAACCTTGCTTAAATCAAATCTCGGTCTGCTGAAACAGGGTGACAAAGTCAACCTGGAACGAAGCACGAAGCTGGACGGACGACTGGACGGACACATGGTCCAGGGTCATGTCGACCTTACGGCCACTTGTACATCAGTAAGAGAAGCTGAAGGCAGCTGGTATTTTACCTTCGAGTTTGATCCGAAAAGCGAGGAACATATCACCGTTGAAAAAGGATCCGTCTCCATTAATGGCGTAAGTCTCACAGTGGTGAACTCCAAAGAGAGATCCTTCGAGGTGGCCATTATCCCGTTTACATACGAGGTGACCAACTTCCATACATTTCAGCCAGGAACTGTCGTGAATATCGAATTCGATATCATCGGCAAATACATCGCCAGGATCCTGAAACAACAGCAGGGATAGAGTATATCAGTCGCCAGTATTATTTCCATTTCTAGGATGTAGTGCCCTGAGCCTGTCGAAGGGCAGTCGCCAATCCATTCTTTCCCTGCCCCTGTACGAGGCAGCTCGGGGGAGATACCGTCTCGCTGAAGACGGATGACCGGCAGCCGAACGATATGTTCTAAAGAAGGCCCACGCAGATAGATTTCTCCATGCCTTCATGGTATCTTTAGTCTTCCAATCTCATCGATTATGAATACCATTCTCATCCTTGGAGCCGGACTTTCGTCGAACATGCTGATCAAATATTTCGCAGTGCATGCAAAAGAACTGAAGGTCAAAATCCGCCTGGGAGATAAATCTGCCTCCACCGCTGCACAAAAAATCAGGGGCTTTGCCAATTGCACCTCCTTTGAATTTGATGCCACAGATCCGCAACAACTCAACAGCGAGATCTCCCGGGCCGACCTGGTGATCTCCATGCTGCCCGCACGTATGCACCCCCTCGTGGCGAAAGCATGTGTCTCGCAAGGCAGAAATATGGTCACCGCCTCCTATGCCGCCCCGGAGATCAGGCAACTGGATGAAGAAGCAAAGAAAAAAGGGGTACTGATCATGAATGAATGTGGTGTCGATCCGGGCATCGACCATATGTCGGCCATGCAAATGATCGACAGGATCAGGGATCGCGGATTGGAGCTGATCGCTTTTGAGTCCAGTACGGGCGGACTGGTGGCTCCCGGGTTTGAAAACAACCCCTGGCAATATAAGTTTACCTGGAATCCCAGGAATGTAATCCTTGCAGGAAAAGATGGCGCCCGCTTCCTCCACAACGGCAAATTTAAATACATCCCCTACCACAAACTCTTTAGCCGCATCGAAACCATTGACGTACCAAACCTGGGGCTGTTTGAAGTCTATGGAAACCGCGATTCGCTCAAATACAGGGAAACCTATGGATTGCACCACCTGGAGACCATGTTCAGGGGGACCATCCGCCGACCCGGCTTCTGTGGAGCATGGGATACCTTCGTCCAGCTCGGGGCCACCGACGATAGCTACGTGATGGAAAATACAGCCACGATGACCTGCAGGGATTTCATCAATAGTTTCATGGCCTACCGGGTCGATATCCCCGTAGAAGAGAAACTTTCGGCATACCTGGGCATCTCAATGCAATCCGAAATGATGAAACGCCTTAAATGGCTTGGCATCTTCGATGACATACCAATCGGTGTAAACGGATTAACCCCGGCAAAGGTCCTGCAATCCATCCTCGAAAAGAGATGGTCGCTGGAACCTGGTGACAAAGACATGATCGTCATGCAACACCAGTTCGACTATATCGAAAACAACCGTCGCATGAAGATCTTCTCCACCCTTACCTATATCGGCGAAGACACAAATGAAACCGCCATGTCAGCCACTGTCGGTCTTCCCGTTGCCATCACCGGGAAACTGATCCTGGAAGGAAAACTCAATATGTCGGGCGTGCAACTCCCCATCATGAAAGAGGTCTACGAACCGGTATTGCAGGAGCTTTCCAGCTATGGCATCAGCTTCGAAGAACACGAAGTGGAGATCCCGAGGGACATCAGCAGCCTCTGATCAGAAATCCAGGTAGAAGTCCTTCGTCAATTGCACGTATTCATCCGAATACCGGTGCCTGCCACCCTCCTCGATCACCAATCTCTCCGTGACTGGGTGGACAGGTTTTTGTAAGCTAAACAATACGCATGAGCGCTTCGGTCCCGACCCTTGTGTTGCATGGATCTCCAATAATCTTGCGGGATACAGTCCGCTTGCTAATGCACCTGATACCACAACCTCCACCTGTTCAAATGGCATCACCATGCACAGCTGACCCTCCGGACGCAATAGTTCACCTGACTTTTCAAGAATTTCTGCTGCCCCAAGTTTCTGGGCATGCCTGGCAACCATGCGTGGCAAGTCCGATGGCGCAATGGAACGTTGAAAATAGGGCGGATTGGAAATGATCAGGTCATACCGCTTGTCGGTCTGAATGGAAAAATCCCTGAAATCTCCACGAATGACATTCACGCGGTCGCTGAACGCCGATTCCTTCACGTTCTTCGCAGCCTGACTGGCCGCTTGCGCATCAATTTCCAGGGCATCTACCTGTAGCAGGTATGATCGTTGGGCAAGCATCAGGGCAAGTAAACCGGTGCCGGTGCCGATGTCAAGGGCTGTTCGCGCCTCCCCGATCCTGACCCAGGACCCCAGGATCACACTATCAGTACCCACCTTCATTGCACAACGGTCCTGCCGGATCATGAACTTCTTGAATTTAAACCACTGGTTGGCCATGCTCAGAATTTTTCATACACACCAAGTCCGAACAACGCATAATCATATTTCACAGGATCGGAAGGATCAAAGATACGAAGCTGACCGCTCAGTTCCTCCACAGCCTTCCAGTCATTCTGCTTGCGAAGGAGCAGTCCGAGTTTCCTGGCAGAATTCCCGGTATGCACATCCAGCGGTATCATCAGTCCGCTCGCCGGAATCCCCTCCCAAATGCCAAAATCAACCCCGCCATCGTCCTTTCGAACCATCCACCTGAGGAACATGTTCAATCGTTTGGCTGCAGAATTGGAGGTCACATCTGAAAGGTGCTTCCCTGTCCTCCCGGGCAGCAGGTTGCCGAAAAATACCGACCTGAAGTGTGCATGTGCATCATATACGCTGGATCCCTGCCCGTATCCTTCAGTATACACCCTCTCAAGCCCTCCATGCTCACGGTATATGCGCTGAAGGGCCTCCATGAAGTTGAGACAGTCGATTCCATTGAAGGTCCTGTGGACAAAGCCCAGGAAGGGGTCAAGATCTTCCCTCTCGTGCTCCATGATGAAATGATATGGACCGCCCCGCATCATGCCCAGCAACCGGTTTGCATTTGCAATGATGGATTTTCGCTTTCCCCAGGCAATGGTAGCCGTAAGGAATGCCGCGATCTCAATATCCTCCTTCAGTGAGTAAGCGTGGGGTACCTGGATCGGATCCCCGGTGATAAAGACGGGCTGGTTGTACTGCGCAACCTTCTCATCCAGGAACTGTTTTATGTCCTGGACAAAGATCACTTTTCTGCCCTGAGTTCACCCGGTGGTACGATCCTGCCATCCTTCATCCGCACCATCCGGTCGGCCATCTCTGCAAGTTGCATATCGTGGGTGACGATCACCAGCGTTTTACCGAACTCATCCCGCAGTCTGAAAAAGAGATTGTGCAGCTCGTTCTTGTTCTCTGTATCCAGGTTTCCGGAGGGCTCATCAGCCAGGATCACAGCGGGATCATTGATCAGCGCACGGGCAATGGCCACACGCTGCTGTTCACCCCCGGAAAGCTCGCCCGGCTTGTGATCAGTACGTGCTGATAACCCGAGAAAACCAAGCAGTTCCGTGGCACGTTTCTCAACAGACCTGCGTGGTGTTTTTGCAATGAAACCGGGTATGCAGACATTTTCGTGTGCAGAGAATTCGGGCAACAACTGATGAAACTGGAAAACAAACCCGATATTTCTGTTTCGAAACCTTGCCAGCTGGTTGCCCTGTAATGAGGCCAGGTCGTTCCCGTTGATCTGTACGGTTCCGCCGTTCGATTTGCTCAGGGTTCCTATGATCTGCAACAGCGTGGTTTTTCCTGCACCGGAGGCCCCTACGATGGATACGACTTCGCTCTCCGCTACCTGCAGGGAAATACCTTTCAGGACCTGGAGGGAACCATAGCTCTTGGTGATATGATCGGTCTGTATCATCGGGTTCATCCGATAAAGATAAAATAAATATATATGGCATAGGCCAAAAACAGGAGGGATCCCTCCAGCCGGTTGATTCTTCCCTTTCTGGCGGGGATCATGAACAAGAACAGAAGCACACTTGCACCGATCATCCAGGGGATATCAATGGTAAGCAGCTCAGGTACGATGGAAAAGGGTTTGATCAATGCCGTCAGACCCAGTACCGAAACAATATTCATGATGTTCGATCCGATGATGTTCCCCAGTGAAATGTCGGTCTCCTTTTTGAATGCTGCGATCAGTGATGTGGATAATTCTGGCAGACTGGTTCCCAGGGCAACCATGGTAATGGAAATCACCCGCTCACTGATGCCAAAATAGTGTGCCATCTCGGCCGCATTGTCAACCAGGAGGGATGCCCCGAAGGCCAGTCCGATGCAGGAGATGGCAAAAATGATCGCTGCAACCCCCCACTTCATTTTTCGGAGGGGTACATCAACCGGGGGAATGTTCAACTGCGGCTTCCTGGACTGGTAAATGGAAAACAAAATGTAACCGCCCAGGAGGAGGATCAGGAGTCCGCCTTCCAGCCTGGAGATCTGGTAGTCCAGTAAAATGAGCAGCAAAAGGATACTTAAACCGATCATGATCGGCCAGTCTCTTTTGACAGATTCGGACTGTACAACAAGTGGAAAGATGACTGTGGTCAGACCCAGTACCAGCAATATATTGGAGATGTTACTGCCCACCACGTTTCCGACAGCCATGTCGGGATGACCCTGGACAGCTGCCTGCAGGCTGACAAGCAATTCCGGGGCGGAGGTGCCAAAGGCCACGATGGTAAGTCCAATGATGCCCGTGGGAATTCGAAAGTGCCTGGCAATCACCACGCTGCTTTCTACGAGGTATTTGCCACTGACAAGCAGCAGGATGAGTCCCAGAACAAGTAAAATGATTGTTTTGCTATCCATGAATGACCCAGGTGTCCTAATCGGAATCGACCTGTTTTTTTACATTGTTTACCACCTCGTCGGCATCTTTCTTAAGGTCATCCCTGATCTCTTTGAAGTCTTTGACCACATCCGAAGAGCTGTCCTGGATCTCGCGTTTTATATCGTCTGTGGCACGCCTGAATTCCTTCATTCCCTGTCCGAACATCCGCGCCATCCTGGGGATCTCCTTTGATCCGAACAACAACAGGACTGCCACTACCACGATCAGGATCTCCTGTCCGCTAAAGAATAAAAACACCCATGCCATCATTGTTTCCATTTGTGCAAAGATAACAAGGTTTGGACAGATTATTACAATGTGTGCTGAAAAAAGCACCTGACGGCTGCCAGTCACCAGTCAGCAGTCGCCAGTCAGACTTCAGGAGCGGTATCCCGATCAGTGGGTATGAATCGTCAGCCTGTAATTCCCCACCGCCTTAACGGCCTTGATCTCATAGGTCCACTTTCCCGTGTATTTTGAGTCTTCACCAGTAATGCGAATCATCTGGTTAAATTGTACATCAGCAGTATTATCAATGGTCATTTCCTTAAGATCCTCCTTGTTTGGCAGCTTTATCTTTAAGGTGATTTTACCCTCCTTTACAGCGCCGCCAAGGTTGATGCTGATCTGGCTTACCTGGTCATCAACTTCGAAAGTGCCCTCATTTTCAACCGATTCCCCATCAAACCGTTTGCTGAGACTCAGCTGGGATGACTGGGAACCGTCGGAGATATCGAATACAAATCCGTCTCCTCCGGACACAACGTAGGTTCCCCCTGATGGCGCTTTTGATTGAAAATAATATTCCGTTCTTGCTTCAGCTTCACGTTTTGATAACACCTCTGCCTTGCGCCCCTCAATAATTTCTCTTTCTCGCTTTCTCTCTCGTTCCGATTCCCTGCTTCCGGATTGAGAAAGCGCTGACGGAACAGAAAGTACTGCTGTTACAATGAGCAATATTGATACTGTAAATAGCTTTTTCATAATTTTGTGAATTTTGATTAGATGTAACAAATATACGCCGATTGGCGTCTCAATATGGTTAACAACAGGTTAATGGTAGGTTAATGTGTGGTCAGCGGGGAAATACGGATGCCTATAGTTTATATCTTCGTTTCAGAGAATGAAATTTCGTGCTTTCATATGGATCTCGGGGATTGCCCTTGTTATGCTCATACCGGTGCAATATTATTTTATTTCTGAGACTTTTCGTACCAAGCAGCAACAATTCGACAGTAGATACAGTGGTTTGACAAGACTCGGACTGTACGAATTTGAGAGCCGTTATATCGACACAAAAGAAGATTCAGTCTTTATGTCCCTGGACGACTATGCCTATTTCGCCATACACGACCTGGGATTCAGTGTCTCCCCTGAAATGCAGGATTCTATCAGGAAAGAGATCATCCTGGAATTTGATCACAAGATGAATCTGACAACCAACAGGGAGGAATTTCTTAAAACATACCTTTCAGAGGAAGGGGAAAACGTGAGATTCAGCTCGCTGGTGGTTATCAGGGAGCTGTACCTGCTTTCTCCGGGAGGGCGTATCAGTATATTTTCAGACTCAACAGGAGAGGCTCCGGGTATATATACGGAAGGCTACATGCTAAACAGCTACCATGTGGAAAGAAATTACTTTTCGGTCAGTTATGATTATTTCATTCTCTTTCCGGAAAGGGCCGAAAGGATCAGGAATGAAATGAGGCTCACCATAAGCCTTTCATTTGCAACCCTTCTGATCGTATTCGGTGTATTCTTTCTGACCCTTAGAAACCTGTTGATACAAAAAAGACTGTCGGAACTGAAGACAGATTTCATCAATAACATGACGCATGAATTGAAGACTCCGCTTTCAACGATCTCAGTGGCTTCTTCAAGCCTTGCAAAAAATGAAGGAGAACTTAAAAGGGAAAGGATCACGGAACTTTCAGGAATCATTATAAAGCAAAACAGGCATCTCTCGAAGCTGATCGACAGGATCCTTGATATCAGTATTTGGGAGAAGGACGAGGTGAAACTGGAAAAAACGCCCACCGGCATTCACGCTTTCCTAAGCGATATCCTGGAGGATTTCCAGGCAACACACCCGGGAATCCGCATGAAGGTTAACCTGTCAAAGCTGGACACATCTTTCGAAATTCCAGTCGACAGAATTCATATGCATACTGTGATCAATAACCTCCTCTCCAATGCTTTCAAATATGGTGGCGATCCTCCAACGATCGAGGTGTCTGCCAGGACCGGAGACGCCCTCTACATTGATGTTAGAGACAATGGCCGTGGGATTCATGATGCAGAGAAGGATCATCTGTTCGAGAAATTTTTCCGGGGCAGGGAGACCAGGCAGAAAGCCATCAGGGGATTGGGATTGGGATTGTATTATGTAAAAAAGATCGTTGAGGCTCATGAGGGCAGCATCAGTTTTGATAGTAACGGTGAACAGGGTACTATTTTCACCATTGAAATACCTTTTTAAGATGAACCTATTACTTGTTGAAGATGAGGTTGATTTCCGGCAGGTACTGGCAGAATACCTTGAGATTTCGGGATATGAAGTACTAACTGCAAATCATGGGAAGCATGCACTTGAGGTTTTCAGCAGGGAACATGTGGATGTGGTCATTCTCGATATCATGATGCCGGTCATGGATGGATTTACAACAGCAGAAAACCTCCGTAAAAAAGACCCGGAACTGCCGATTATCTTTTTAACGGCAAAAAATCAGAAAGAGGACAGGTTACGCGGATTGAAGCTCGGAGCCGACGATTACATCACCAAACCATTCGACGCGGAAGAGCTGGTCCTGCGAATACACAATATCCTGCGACGGACTGCAGGCAATGCAGAAGATAATCAGCATATCGGGAAACTGGAACTGAAGATGGACGAACTGAAACTGGTCTCTCCTGTCAATACCTACCAGCTCACCATCAGGGAGGCAGAACTAATCGCGTTCCTGATCACAAACAGGAATAGCGTCGTATCCCGGGAAAAAATATTAAATGACCTGTGGGAGCAGAACGACTATTTCACCGGAAGGTCAATGGATGTATTTATCTCCAGGATCAGGAAATACCTTTCAGATGACCCCGCTCTCCATCTCGAAACAATAAGGGGTATCGGGTATATTCTCAGGGAGAAGAACCCATCATCAAATGAGGCTTCTTAAACATCCATAAAGGCCACTCCACGCGCTCTCATCGGTTCATTCAGACGAGCTTCAGTGAACCCACAAAAAAAGCCGTCCTTGCGAACGGCTTTTCCTGTTACCCGTTAAGGTAAACCTATGATTTTCTTACACCCTTCAGCACCCGCTTGGTCTCACCCTTTTTAATGGTATCATAGACCACCGGGGTAGCGATGAACAGTGATGAATAGGTACCCACAATCACACCGATGAGCAGTGCGAATGTAAACCCTCTGATCACGTCTCCTCCGAAGATGAAGATCGTAAGCAGCACGACAAAGGTACTCAATGATGTACTGAACGTACGGCTGAGCGTGCTGTTCAGGGCAGAGTTGAATATATCTTTCCGCTCACGTTTCCGCTGGAGCCCTACAAATTCACGGATCCGGTCAAATACCACCACGGTATCGTTGATCGAGTAACCGACCACCGTAAGGATTGCTGCAATAAAGGCCTGGTCGATCTCCAGTGAGAAGGGCATCAATCCCGAAAGGAGCGAGAAGATCCCCATCACAATGATCACGTCATGTACCAGCGCAGCGAGTGCTCCAAGTCCAAACTGCCAGTTGCGGAACCGGATCAGGATATAGAGGAAGATAATGAGCAGCGAGATGAATACCACCACTATTGAACTTCGCTGGATATCATCCGCTATTGTTGGTCCCACTTTGTGGTAACTGATAATATATTCCTGGTCGTTAATGAAATTCTCCATGGAAACTTCGTCTCCGATGATTGATTCCAATCCCCCGTACATGGTTGCCTTGATGATCGAGTCAGCCTCTGGCCTGTCATCATCAATCATATATTTCGTTGTCACACGAACTGTATTCTTTTGTCCGTATGTAATTACGGTGGGCATCTCCCCGAAGGATTCAGCCAGCATCTCACGGATCTGCGGAACTTCCACCTCTTCCTTGAACTCAATGATGTAGTTACGTCCACCAGTGAAATCAACGCCACCGTTCAGTCCCTTCAGTGAAAGGGAAGCAATGCCGGCAACAACCATAATTCCTGAAATTACATAAAACACTTTACGTTTACCCAGAAAGTTGATATTGAGGTTCTTGAATGCATTCTCTGTAAGTTTTGTCGCAAAAGTAAGCTTACGTCCTTTATCGAGCCATCTCTCGTAGATCAGCCTTGTAAGAATTACTGCAGAGAATAATGATGTAAGGATACCAATTACAAGTGTGGTTGCAAATCCCTTGATCGGTCCTGTACCGAAGAAGAACAGGATCAGGCCTGTGAGGAATGTGGTTACGTTGGCGTCAATGATGGCCGAATAGGCATTCCGGTAGCCATCCTTCAGCGCCGCCTTCTTGCCTTTTCCCGCGGCAAGCTCCTCTCGTATCCTCTCATATATCAGCACGTTGGCATCCACCGACATACCGATCGTAAGCACAATACCGGCGATACCCGGTAGCGTCAGTGCCGCTTGCAATGATGCAAGCACACCGATCAGGAAGAACATGTTGGCCATCAGGGCGATATCGGCAACCAGACCGGCCCTTCGGCTGTAATAGAATACCATGTACAACAGCACAACGATAAATGCGATGATGAATGAGTTGAACCCATCCTTCACCGATTTTGCACCCAGTGAGGGACCAATCACTTCACTGGACTCGATCCGCGCCCGTGCCGGCATCTTACCAGACTTCAGAATATTGGCAAGGTCGGAGGCTTCGTTCTGGGTGAATCCCCCAGATATGGAAGAACTCCCTCCCTTGATCTCTTCGTTCACATTCGGTGCTGAATACACCACCCCGTCCAAAACAATGGCGATGGCCTTTTGCACATTCTCGCGGGTCAGGTTGGCCCAGCGTTTTGCTCCTTCAGCGTTCATGTTCATGGACACTTCGAATGCTCCAGAGTATGGATCGGTGTTCACGCGTGCGTCTGTTACATATTTTCCATCCATCGCAGGCTGTCCGTTCCTGGTTGCTTTCAGGGCATAGAGGTACAGGAATTCGGTGGTCTCACCCATGGGCTGGAAATGCCATGAAAATCTGAGGTCTGCCGGAAAAAGCTGCTTTACCTGCGGAAGCCTGAGGTATGCATTGACCTTCGCAGTATCCTTCAGCTGAACAACACCAGCAACGGCACTCGGGATCAGACTTCCCTCATTGTTGGTATAGGGTGTTAACACTGCAAAAAGCGGATTTTCGCGGAAGAACTCATCCTCCTGCTGCTGGAACAGATCGGTTGTATCGCTCTCACCGAGGATACCAAGGTCTGAGGTATCAGAAAAAAGACTTTCTCCATCAAGCAGCATATCATCAGCTGCTGCGGGCATTTCTGCTTCGGCAGTGTCTGCGATCGCTTCGGCCTCCTCTTCACTCAAAATATCATTGGCGGCAGAGATGTCTGCGATGGTCTGGTTGGCCTCCTGGAGGGTGTTCCAGATATTCACATTCTGGTAGGTGGTCCAGAATTCCAGGTTGGCCGTACCGGTAAGTAGCTTGGTAACACGCTCCGGCTCCTTTACACCCGGAAGAGCTACAAGTATGCGTCCCTGTCTTTCCAGTCGCTGGATGTTCATCTGCACAACACCAAACCTGTCAATCCTGTTTCTAAGGACATTGTAGGAGTTGTCGATCGCTGCTTCAGCCTCATCCTTCAGGAAAGAAATGACCTGGTCATTTGAGGTGTTAAAATCGATCTCTCCCCTGGATTCGGGTGTCATGAAGAACTGGGCCAGCTGTCCGCCGGGATTCTGCTCTTCAAACGATTCTGCAAACAGATCGATCAGGTCTGAGGTAGAACTTGCTTTTTTCTCCTTGGCTGCACTCATCGCCTGGGTGAATGTAGGATCACTCAGGTATTGCGGGGCAGCAAGTGTACGGATAATATCTTCAACGGCAATCTCGAGGATTACGTTCATTCCACCTTTCAGGTCAAGACCGAGATTGATCTCCCGCTCTTTACAATCCTGGTAGGTATACTTCTTCAGCCAGACAAAATTATACACCACCTCGTTTTTCATTGAATCAAGGTATGTCCGCTCTTTCTGGACATCCCCGTTTGCGTATTCTTTTGCATTACGCTCAACATTGGTGGCAAAAAATGTAAATGACAACTGATAAAGACAAATTGCGGCAAAAACAATGGCCAACAATCTGACAGCACCTTTATTCTGCATTTTTAACTAGTTTATTAATAATGAGTTAATAAGTCCTTCCATTTGGACCCGCAAATATAATACTATTTTTTTGAAAGTAGCGGAAAGATGTAAGCAAATACGCCGGGTGCAGGGGGAAGCTGAAAAAGCCATCCCCTGCACCCGGCGCATCTAAGTGTTTTACCGGAGTATCGCTCAGAAGAGCTTCATGTCATCAAGTACCTTCATCACATCCTTCACTGATTCAGCAGAGGTCTTGAGCAGTTTTTTCTCCTCCTCATTGAGGCTGATCTCAATGATCTCTTCGACTCCTTCCTTCCCTAGTTTGACGGGAACGCCAAGATAGAGATTTTTCAGGCCATACTCTCCCTTTAGCATGGCACAGACCGGGAAGATTCGTTTCTGGTCATCCACGATCGCCTCCACCATCTGTGCAACAGCTGCACCCGGGGCATACCAGGCAGAAGTCCCCATGAGCCTGACCAACTCACCGCCTCCCTTTCGGGTACGGTCCACGATCTTCTCGATCACCTCCGGACCGAGCAATTCCGTTACCGGGATTCCATTGATCGAAGTGTATCGCGGCAGCGGAACCATCGTGTCTCCATGTCCACCCATCAACATTGCATGAATATCCTCGGGAGATACATCCAGTGCATCGGCAAGAAATGCCTTGTAACGACCCGTATCAAGGATACCCGCCATTCCAAACACCTTGTTGGGCGCCTTGTTTGCTGCCTGGTATGCAGCATAGGTCATCACATCCAATGGATTGGATACAACAATAATAATTGCGTCAGGCGAATACTTGACAACCTGCTCAGTTACCTCTTTTACGATCCCTGCATTTGTTTTGATCAGGTCGTCACGCGACATGCCCGGCTTCCTTGGTAACCCGGAGGTGATCACAACGACTCCTGAACCCTTTGTTTTCAGGTAGTCATTTGTGACTCCCGTAACCCGTGTGTTGAAGTGAAGAATGGAAGATGTCTGCCATATATCCAGGGCTTTCCCCTCGGCAAGACCTTCCTTGATATCAAGTAAGACAACTTCTCTTGCCAGATCTTTCTGTGCAATTACATTGGCAGTTGTCGCGCCAACATTACCAGCTCCAATAACAGTGATTTTGTTCATCTATTGTGAATTTTAGGATTCGTCAATTCGTGTGTACCTTGAAAACAAATATAACAAATTTAAGTATCTGCATATATAAATGTCTGAAGAGTTGAGATCATTGATGTCTCTTCTCCTGATCCATCCGGAATCTGCAAAACGGACGCAATACCTCGCTAACCGGTGTGCGTATCCATAGTAACAAGTCTCTGCTTCATATGTTTAAAAACCCGTTTTTGCTGCTCATTTATAGGCAAATATCCTTGACATCCCTGTCAATTTATCATAAATTGTGGCAAACGCGCATCCCATGAAGATCGACCTTTCAAAATACAAGGATGAGTGGTATAAGGAGGGCGCCGCCAAAGAGATCTATCCGGGTCCTGTAATCACCATATCCAGAGAGTTGGGATGCCCGGCTAAAAAAATTGCTTGTGAGCTCACCGACCAGCTGAATCTTCTCAAGAATAAAAAAGGGAAGGAACATTCCTGGAGATGGATCAGCAAAGAGATCCTCAGCGAATCAGCCAGGGCCATGAACGTAGATTGTGATCAGATCGAACATGTTTTCCAGTACAAGAACAGGAATGTACTTGAAGACCTGCTGTTGGCACAATCAAAAGATTACTACCAGTCGGACCTGAAAATACGGACCACCATCGCCAAGGTGATCAGGAGTTTCGCCAACAAGGGGAACGCCGTCATCGTCGGCCGTGGCGGTGTGGCTATTACCCGCGACATTCCCAGGTCATTACACGTGATGCTGGAAGCTCCTTTAGAATGGCGAGCTGTACGTACAGCCTCCAAGCACAACATGACACTTGAACAGGCACGGAGTTATGCGCTGTCTATTGATAAGAAAAGAAAACAATTCAGGGATCACTTCCAGGGAAAAGGAAATGACTATACCCGTTTTGATATCAGGTTGAACTGCATGACGCTTGAATCAGCTGTAATCGTAAAGATCATCCTTGGAGCCATGAAGGCCCGGGATTTCATCCATGTGCCGTGATATTGAAGCATTTTTCTTATTTTTAGGCAAAATCGAGCACATGAGAACTGCGTTTATTCCCTGCTTGCTGGCGATCTTTATGCTTAATGGTTGCAAACAACCCGCCGAATCCCCCGGAGATCAATTTGAGTATGAAGAGTTAAACACCTCCGAAAAAGAGATTGCAGAGGTGCTGTATTCAATGTACCTTCCTACCGATATGGTCGATATCTTTGAGCGTTCCGGAACCAATTTTGATCCGGATGTTCCTGCTCCTCTTGATGACATTACCCTTTACCAGGACCCGGAACAACTGGCTGTAATGCTTGGTATTTACGGTGTTGATATTGCCTATATGAAACTGCTGGGGCAGACACAGGCAGCTGCAGTCTATTACGGGGCGATTGAAACATTGTCTGGCCGACTGGGGATTCCCGAAGAGATCTTCCTGGAATCCTCCTCACGCCTTGAGGAATATTTCAACCACCAGGATTCACTGGTCTCCGTCATAGAGAACATCTATCGTGAAACAGATCAATTTTTCCGGGAAAATGGCCGTGAGAACCTTGCCGCACTTTCACTTGTAGGAGGATGGCTGGAAGCAATGTACATCGGGGTAAATATCTTTGAAGCCGACTCTGGCAACCAGGTCATGGCAGAACGCATCCTGCAGCAAAAATTCTCATTGAACAGCATTTATGTGATCCTCAGCAACCACCAGGAATCGCTCAGTGTCAAAAAAACATTGCTGATGCTGAGGAAACTGCGGAAAACCTTTGAAGATGTGGAAATCAAATTCCAAAAAGAGGGATTCAGTGTCGACACGACGCAGAAAAAAATACAGACCTACAACGCACAAATTCGTTACGATAGGCAAACCATGCAGGACCTTGTCAGTACCATCCCGCAGGTACGCCAGGAATTGATTCGTGTGAATGTAAACGAATAGCATTTCCCCTCCACTTAAAACAAGCAATTTAAAATGATAAGAATATCATCATTATTCATTATCCTGTTCATATTCCATTTTTCACTTACCGCCCAGGTATCCAGTTCATTTGAGGTCCGATATCATTCCAGGGATAAAGCATCCCGTGGGATCACCGATTTTAAAGGCGTGAATGAACTTTTCGATACAGAACAAAGAGTCGAATTCCTTGATGTGTATGCGGATGTGGCATCCAGGTGGTTCCTGGATAGTGCACTTGACATCAAGGTGAATACACAGGCTGAGGTTCGAAATTTCCTGGACGGACTCAGGGAAAATCCGTTGCCAGACCATCGACGACGTATGCTGCTGAAGGACTGGAAAAAGACAGGTTTTAAAAAGGGAGATGAAGTCAGTTCTTTTACTTCCGTCAACCGATGGAACACCATTGAAGGCGTACAGGTGCGTAACGGGGTTTTGCACCTCGAACGTCCGAATGTGAGGATCGAAAAACAGATCGACAGCCTCCGCTGGAGATTTAATTTCAGCTGGAAAGCAAGAAGCACAAATGGCAATGTACCCATGAGCATTGCCTTGAAGGAAAACAACAGGATCATCGCCGAAGCAGGGTTTCATTCCAATGGGAACATTTTCTATACCTCCAGCGGATTCGACAGGATGGGTGAATCCTATATCCCGGGGAAGTGGTACGCGTTCAGGATCGAGGCAGACCTGGTCAATGACCGCTATAACCTGTATATCGATGGAATTAAAACTGCCGACTGGGCCTCACTTCGCAGCACTTCCCTGGTGAACGGGGTTAGTATCACCGGCGGAGCAGGTATATCGATAGACGAGCTCTCAGGAATGCAATTCGATACCACCGGCTGCCCCCCAAACCACCCCTATCTCTTTCTTCCGTTTCTTGTGGAGGACTTTGATATCTCTCCTCCCATGGAACAATGGTATCTGCCCGACTATGTTGACAATGGCTGGGAGACAGACCGACTCCCCGTTGTGCATGGCGGTGCACGCGAGGCCGGTGAAGACCTGTACCTGAGAAGGAAGCTACAGCCGGGTGCATTTGACAGAGCATGGTTGAACATTGAAACGCTTGATCCGGGCGGAGAGGTGTGGATCAATGGGAAAGTTGTTTTTGTAACACACAATAGGCATCCAATAAAGCTGGATATTTCAGAATTCCTGGTGCCTTACCAGGAAAACACACTGGCCATCAGGGTATATGCATACCATAACGATGGACCCCTATACCATTCGCCAAAGGACCGGAATGTGGGTTGGTTCTGTGGGAGGGCATGGATCGACCTCACAGGAGCAGTCAGCATCAGTGATGTGAAAGTGTTCACTGCCAATCTCGCAAAGAACGCCACACAGCATCACAAAGTGGTCATCAGGAATGATGCTGACACCACCTTCAGTGGAAATATCCAGATCGATTACTACCCCTGGCACCCCGTCGAAGGAAGCCGGAAATCGGCGCACTTCCTCGTGCCGGTGAGGGTGTTTGCACGAGATACCATTCACCTGAACATCAGGGGGATCATGGAAGATCCGATGACCTGGACCCATGACAACCCATACCTGTACCGGGTAAATGTAAGATTGTTTAACAGCAAACAAATGGTCGATGACGAAGTGATCACAACGGGAATACGAACTGTCGGACAGCAAGGGGGAATCTTCCGGATCAATGGTCAGCCCGAACTCCTGGGCGGAGCACAGACCATGGGATTCAGGATGCCCGTTGATCACCTGGCAAAATGGAACCGATGTCCGCCTCCTGAGATCCTGGCCGATGAATTGCTCGCATGTAAAAAACTTGGAAATACCCTGCGGATCCATGTCCACGCCGGTGGCAAATATGCCCGCAGTGTGAATGATCCCAGGATGGCTGAAATGGCCGATCAACTGGGAATCATGCTCATCTGGCCCACTACATCATGGATCCGTGAAGGTGAGTGGGGCGGAATTGATTTCGAGGGATATTCCCAATACATGGAACAGGTCTTCAACCATCCCAGCATCGTCATGTGGGAAGGAGCCAACCACCCGAACCGATTTGACAACAAACCCCTGGAATACTCTAACCGGTTTATTTCAAAAATATACAATACCATCAGTACGATGGATTCAAGCAGGTTGATCTCCCCCACATCCTACAACAGGCATTTTGCCTACCGGAATGATGCGGGCACCATCGACCGGAACGGAATCCCAATCGTTCCATGCGACGAATGGACCGCACCGCTGATCGTAAGGGGAAACCAGGATGCGCTGACAGGTTACGGGGCTGAATGGCACAACATCAGGAACTGGCCGGACGATTACCGCAGGTTGTTCCTTGAAAGCAATGAAAGGTGCTATTTCAATTTTGAACACGAAGAGTCCATCGGTATGCAGAATTTTGAACTCGCCAGGGGAAAACCATGGTATCAAATGCCCTCCTATGAAAACAGTTATGATGTGGGCAGCATCGGAAGGGAACTTGCGTATGACGAATGGCGGGTGAGCCAGGCATGGCAGGGATTCAGTGCATGGGAATCGATGAAGTGGCAACGAATGAAAGATGTGGATGGTTTCAGCTGGTGCTGCCTCCACGGAGGACCCAATAGCGGAACCTACCGGAAACCACTGATCGATGCACTGGGCCATGCCAAAATTGCCTTTTATACGAATCAAATGGCACTGGAGGATGTAGTAGCCGGAAGCGATAACCCCGATGTGATATATCATAAGAAAGATGAGCTCACACCGGTAATCATGAATGTGGGTGATGAGAAACAGGTCAGGCTGAAAATCCTCATCAGGACCCCGCAGGGTGAAGTCATCGAAACCCGTGTGTTCCGTGACATCACCCTTGAAAAAGGTCGTACCCTGAAAAAGTTACCCCCTTTCAGGCCTGATTTTCCTGAAGAGGGGTATTATGTGATCGAATATTATGTACTCAGTGCGTAATCGGGAATATTGAAAATCGCAGACAAACCCCGATAACAAACTATGAAACCGGGATCAGGATACAAGCACTTTACCGGTCATATCACCAGGAATGTCTATCCCCATGATATGCAGTAGCGTTGGAGCCACATCTGCAAGGATCCCTTCGCCGATTTTATCGTAATCTTCTGTAACAAGTATACATGGAACCGGGTTCAACGAATGTGCAGTGTTGGGAGATCCATCTTTGTTGACTGCATTGTCTGCATTTCCGTGATCTGCAATGATGAGTACATCATAACCATTCTCCCGGGCAGCATTCACAACATCCCCAACGCATTCATCAACGGCCTTGATCGCCTTTTTGATGGCTTCATAAACCCCGGTATGACCGACCATGTCGCCATTGGCAAAGTTCAGGCAGATGAAATCATGCTTTCCGCTATTGAGGGCATCCACCATTTTGTCCCTGACCTCGTACGCACTCATCTCGGGTTGCAAATCATAAGTGGCTACCTTGGGGGATGGAACCAGGATCCGCTCCTCATTCTGGTATGTCTCTTCCCTCCCGCCGGAAAAGAAGAAGGTGACATGTGCATATTTTTCTGTTTCAGCGATACGCAGCTGTGAACCACCGGCACTTGCGATCACTTCACCCATCGTATTGGACACATTGTCTTTTTCAAAGATTACATGCATGTTTTTGAAAGTAGAATCGTAGGGGGTCATGGTACAATAATGAAGCGGAATGGTATGCATGTCATGGTCCGGCATCTCCTCCTGGGTGAGTGCGATGGTGATCTCACGAGCTCTGTCGTTCCTGAAATTAAAGAATACCACCACATCGTTCTCAGAGATTGTACCCAGCGGTTCATTATTGTCATCGACCATTACAATGGGCTTCATAAATTCATCGGTAACATCATTGGCATAAAATTCCTCCACAGTCCGGATAATGTCCTTTGATTTATTCCCCTTGCCATGCACCATCAGGTCATAGGCATCTTTGATCCGCTCCCACCGTTTGTCCCGATCCATGGCATAATACCTGCCGATAAATGATGCAAGTTTACCATTGGAGTTTGCAAGGTGATCGAGCAGATTCTGGAGATACCCTTTACCACTTTTGGGATCCGTATCTCTGCCATCACCAAAACCGTGGATAAAGACATTTTCAATACCATACTCACCGGTCATGTCACACAGGGCATACAGGTGTTCGTCAAGTGAGTGAACACCTCCATCCGACAATAATCCAAGAAAATGAACCTGGCGGTTGTTCTCTTTCGCGTATGTGAACGCTTCCTGCAGCACTTCGTTTTCACGGATCGAACCGTCCTCAATAGCACGGTTGATCTTTACCAGGTCCTGGTATACGACTCTTCCTGCACCAATATTGAGGTGACCTACTTCGGAATTTCCCATCTGTCCGTCTGGCAACCCGACATTTTCTCCCGATGCATATAAATGGCTTGAAGGATATTTATTTTCCAGTTCATCCACGTTGGGGGTGGAAACCTGGCTGATCACGTCAGATTCTGAACCATTTCCAATTCCCCAGCCGTCGAGGATCATAAGGAGTGTTTTCTTTTTCATAATTCTTGATTTACAATTACTTTCATATGCAAAACAGGGTGTGTCTTAAATTGTTTAATACCCGGCCCCGTTCATTTAGAGGGCACAAATTTAGGTCTTTTTACCGAACTTCGGTATCATCTCTCCATGGAAAGGAAGCCGGTCTTTGCCGGATTTTTATATTTTTACAGATATTTGTTGTCATTTGAAAGGCCGCCTGACTTGCGGACCAAAAAACATTAAACCTTCCGATCATGAATAAAATCTATTTGCTCCTCCTGCCAATCATGATACTGACCGCATGCAACAAAACAGGCGAGCCAACAGATCTCCTGGGGAACAGCTCAAGGTGGAAAGGTGATGACGTGCCGGAAATGACCGGTGGGGTTCTGGAAATCGAAGGAGAATATAAAACCCTGGTCTATAACCCGGGAATATTCAGCACTTTCGATAATTTTGAATTTTCTGCCGAGGTATTTACACTTCCTGGCGCAAATGCCTCCATCCTGTTTCATACCAACAAGAGAAACCTTGACCAGGGATACCAGGTGAACATAGATAACAGCGATGTGGGCGACTGGGACCACCTGCTTAAAACGGGCAGCCTGAATTCCATCAGGAATATCAATTATAAGATGGTGGATGATGAGACCTGGTTTACGTTGAAGATCAAGGCCGTGGAAAACCACATCTACATCTCTGTAAATGGCTATCCGGTAGTCGACTATATCGAACCTGAAATGCCGTTCCGGACAGCGCAAACCGAAGAGCGAAAACTGGGGAATGGAACCTTTGCCATCCGGACCCTTTTTGGAAATACTGGGGTGAAATTCAGGAACATGACGGTGACTGAGCTTCCTGCATCGGAGAAAAAGAAGAACGAAGACCCCGAATTTGTGCGGCAGATCACGCAACTGCATATACGTCTCTTCCCGGTTGTGGATTATCATGTACATGAAAAGGGTGACCTCACCCTGCCTTTGTTGATGAAGCGATCAGCAAGTCTGGGAATCAACTACGGCGTGGCTGCCAACTGCGGGTTGAAATTCCCGATTGAAACGGATGCCCAGTTAAAAGCTTACCGGGAATCCATTGAGGGAATGCCTATTTTCAAAGCCATGCAGGCCGAAGGTCGCGAATGGGTAGATATGTTCTCGCCTGAGCTGGTTAAACAGTTTGATTATGCCTTTACCGATGCAATGACCTGGACCAACAACAACGGTACCAGGATGCGCCTGTGGATCCCGGAAGAGACAGAGGTTGGTGAACCCTACGATTTCATGGAACAGCTGGTGTCCCAGATCGAAAAGGTGGTGACTGAGCCCATTGCCATTTATGTCAACCCGACCTACCTGCCGGCAGAAATAGCCCAGATGTATGATGAACTCTGGACCGATGAAAGAATTGACCGGGTGGTGGCCGCACTGAAGAAAAACAATGTGGCACTGGAGATCAACAGCAGGCTCAAACTTCCGGGCAGCAGGGTGATCGCCAAAGCAAAAGAGGCAGGTGTTAAATTTGCACTGGGTACCAATAATACAAATTCAGAAAACCTGGGCAGACTGGAATGGGCATTGGAAATGGTGGAACTGCATAATCTGCAACCTTCCGACATGTATCTGCCCGGGAATAAATAATCCCTGGCCCTAATCCAACAGTAAAATTTCCACCTTTCTGAAATCAATGGGGTGTGACTCCGATTGCAGGGAGATGTATCCCTCTTCAAGAGGGAATCCGTCGGGCAAAGGAAAGTCCTCAGGAACATCACTTCCGTCAATCACAGGTTTTGTATAAGTGAGAACCGTATCTCCATCCACCAGGTGATGGATTATGCTATCTCCATAAACAATGAATTCTGCCATGACCCAGCTTTCATCCCGGATCGTCTTCGAGGATGAATTGTTGCAGTGTTGCGATATAAGGTCTCCATTGATGTGAACATGCGTACCTGGTGTACATAAATTCATGGTGGGACGTATCCCTGAAGTGTCTCCACCCAGGAACTGCCCTTCAAGTGAAACAGGGAATGACTGATCCTTCCCTATGCTTACTGCAGACTGGGAATGAAACATCACCCCGCTGTTCTTAAAAGCCCAGCCCTGTCCGCCGTTAGCCTGCTCTCCGACAAACCTGTATTCGACCCTGAGCCGGTAACGCGAAAACTTTTCATTATAGTAAATATGACCAAATTGATTGGTAAACTGGTCATATGCGTCGTACCTGACTTTCAGCAATCCATCCTCAACCCTGAAAGTATTAGCATAATTATCATTCAACTCATAACCTGCGATCTTGATGTCCCAGCCCGCCAGATCCTGTCCGTTAAATAACTGCATCCACTGTCCGGTTTCGGAGTCATTTCTTGTGCCTGTATTACAGGCTGTCAGAAATACAATAAGGAAGATTACGGAAAAACTTTTCATGCTTAAAAATATTTAAGATAAATTTGATCTTCCCAATGTTAGTGAGAAATTTGCTGGGAACCAATAGCAGTAAATGCTTTCTGAAAACGTTAAATCCCTGTACCAACTAAAAAATAACCACTATGAAACCAATGAAATCGTTTGTTCCCGTTGCACAATGGTTGATGAGAATCGCTGTGGCTCTGATTCTGTTTAACCTCTATTTTCACTGGATAGATGACCTGAATTTTACTTCAGTGGAATGGCTCGTCTCTGTACTACTTGTCATATTTTCTGCGCTGCTTATCATCGGGGGATTTTTAAAGAAGAATAGCACCACCGTCGTCTCTGGATTGGTGATCAGTATATTATCACTGATCATGATCCTCATTGGCGGTCTGCATATTGATTCAATATCCACACACATTGCCCAACTATCCATTGGCCTCTATTTTATGGCCAGGGGCAACAGGGGGTGACAGGGTCTTCATTACAATAATTATAATATCTTCATAAGCGCATATTCACCTTATAACCCAACAAAATGAAAATATCCACCAAATTGTTCCCGGCGATCCTTCTGTCACTGGGGTTTGTATTTTTGTCCGGTTGCAGTAATACCGGTGAAAATCTCTCTCTTGAGTACGAAAAATACTCCCTCGAAAATGGCCTTGATGTGATCCTTCACAAGGATACATCTGATCCCATTGTGGCTGTTGCCATCCAGTACCATGTAGGTTCAAACAGGGAAAAGCCAGGAAAAACAGGGTTTGCCCACCTTTTTGAGCACATGATGTTCCAGGAGTCCGAAAATATCGGGCAGGATCAGTTCTTCAGCAAAATTCAGAAAGCAGGAGGAACCCTGAACGGAGGCACAAATACAGATGGCACTGTATACTACGAAGTGGTCCCGAAAAACGCAGCAGAGATGGTACTGTGGATGGAGGCCGACCGCATGGGATATCTCATTAATACAGTAACTAAATCTGCTTTTGCCAACCAGCAGGATGTGGTTTTGAACGAGAAAAGGCAACGGGTGGACAACAACCCTTATGGACACAACAATTATGTGATCCACAAGAATCTTTTCCCGGAAGAACATCCATATAACTGGCAGGTTATTGGGGAAATGGAAGACCTGTTTAATGCCACCGTTGAGGATGTACGGAAATTTCACGAGTCATTTTACGTACCCAACAATGCAACGCTGGTTATCGCCGGAGATTTCGAATCAGCTGAGATGAAATCGTTGGTTGAAAAGTACTTTGGGGAGATCCCTTCAGGGACCCAGGTGGAAGATTTGGACCCGATGCCGGTTCAGCTTTCCGAATCAAAACGACTCTGCCATGAAGACAATTTCGCAAAGACCCCCCTGCTAACCATGGTATGGCCAACGGTAGAAAATTATAACCCCGATGCCTATGCCCTGGATTTTCTCAGTCAGATCCTGGGCAGTGGGAAGAAAGCCCCATTCTATAAAGTACTCGTGAAAGAAAAGCAGCTTACCTCAAGGGCGAGGGTATACAACTACGCCATGGAACTGGCTGGCAGGTTTACAGTCTCCATTCCAGCCAACGCCGGGACCAGCCTGGATGAGGTCGAACAGGCCGTATATGAGGCATTCGAAAGATTTGAAGAGGAAGGGATCACAGAAACAGACATGCAAAAGATCAAGGCAGGACTTGAAACTGATTTTTACAACGGGATCAGCTCAGTGCTCAGCAAGTCTTTCCAGCTTGCACGGTACAATGAATATGCAGGAGACCCCGGCTTTATTCTGAAAGATATCGAGCAGATCAAAGCAGTGACCATTGAAGACGTAAACCGGGTGTACAACAAATATATCAAGGACAAACCCTTCGTTCTCACCAGTTTTGTTCCCAAAGGGCATGCAGACCTCAATGCCTCCGGTTGTAGGAAAGCCCATATTGTCGAAGAAAGTGCAGACAAAGTCTTTAAGGTAGCTGAAGTGATGGAGGAAGAGGAAGAGATCAAAAAAACTCCGTCTGCCTTTGATCGCTCCGTCGAACCTGAAAAGGGTCCGGATCCTGTATTGTCGGTCCCGGAAGTATGGAAAGCCTCTCTTCCAAAAGATATCAAGGTACTCGGCATAGAACACCACGAAATTCCACTGGTCCAGTACACGCTCGAGATAAACGGTGGACACCTCCTCGACCCTGAAGAAAAATCAGGAGTAGCTGATCTGCTTGCCACAATGCTGATGGAGGGAACTGCCAACAAGACCCCGGCAGAGCTTGAGGAGGCTATTGATCTGCTGGGTGCCAGCATATGGGTAAATGCCGGACTGGAATCCATTACGATCAATGTGAATTCGCTTGCCAGGAACATGGACGAGACCGTTGCCCTGGTCAGGGAGATGCTGCTGGAGCCACGCTGGGATGAAGAGGAATTCGGAATTGCAAAGATGAAGGTGATCAACAACCTGAAAAGAAATGCGGCCAGCCCTAACTATCTTGCATACAGGGCATTTAATAACCTGCTGCTTGGTGAGGGATCCCTCCTTGCAACACCTGCTTCGGGTACTGTTGAAAGCGTGGAAAAGATAGATCTTGCCGACCTGAAAGCATATTATGAGGAAAATTTTTCTCCTTCTGTTGCCACATTGATGATCGTTGGAGATGTTGACAGCGAGCAGACCAAAGCAGCATTTTCCGGACTTGCTGAAGCCTGGCCGGAAAAAGAGGTTTCCATTCCCGACTTCAATATTGATACAGACAATCCCGATTCGAAAATCTACTTTGTAGACTTTCCGGGAGCCAAACAGTCGGTGATCCAGATAGGTTGCAGGTACAAACCTGAAGATCATTTTGAACACTACGCAGCAACTGTGGCCAACTATAAACTGGGGGGTGGCTTCAATGGCCGACTGAATATGATCCTGCGCGAGGAAAAAGGATTTACCTATGGAGCACGATCGGGCTTTTCAATGAATAATGAATATGGCACTTTCAATGCAAATTCAAGTGTCAGGTCAGATGCCACGCTTGAATCTGTGCAGATCTTCCATGACGCCATAGATGACTACAGGAAAGGAATCCCGGAAGAAGACCTCCAGTTCACAAAAGATGCGCTCCTGAAATCCCAGGCGAGAAATTATGAAACTCTTTGGGCACTCCAGGGAATGTTGAGAGAAATAAACAGCTATAACCTGCCCGAAGATTACGTTGAAAGAGAACAGGAAATCCTGACCACAATGACCCTGGAAGACCATAAAGCTCTTTGCAGGAAATACATGGATCCGGAGAAGATGTATTATGTAGTTGTGGGTGATGCCGCAACACAATTGAAACCCCTGGAGAGAATGGGGTATGGAACTCCGGAATTGATCACGGTGAACTAATCTGTTCAAATCAAAATCAGCCCGGAATACCAGGCGCTATGCTTGAAGTGTTCCGGGCTGTATTATTTGTGCATTGTCTCCCTATCGATGAATCACCTTGAGCACCCTACTGTCATTTCCGGACCTGATATGAACAAAATACAATCCCGGGACCAGCGCTTCTCCTTCTTCCCAGGTAATCCTGTTCGTTCCTTCAGTAAACCATTCATCTCTCAGGGTTGCCACCATTCTGCCGGAGGATGACCAGAGTGTGATTTTCACATTGTCATCTGTTGCCAGCCAGAAGCTGATGCTCAATTGCCCCGAGAAGGGTGAAGGATACGCCGAAACGAACTGCATGGCATAAAGCTCAATACCAGTCGTATCCGTATGGTCTGTTGTGTCGGTATGGTCTGTTGTGTCAACCGGGATAATTACCGGGTCATAGATACTATTGCGTGAAAACGGCGTACCCCCGTGTTCCGAGGAAGCTTTCCAGCTTTCGGGCAACAGGTTGTCCATGCGGGGATTCACAAGCTCAAGGGTGGGCCCTTGTCCGTTCGGCTCTTCCGGCCATGGATCACTGATGCCATAGATCACATGATCATGCAGGTTGCCATCCGGATCATAGAGTCCAATGCCATCACCCAGGCTGCTGAGACCAAACGACAAATCCCCTACGATGGGGTCCGATTCAGGATAGAAACGCCTGAAATCCGGCCTGTGCCTGGAAAAAATCATGTATCCCCCGGATGGCATCACTGTACCGGGCGGAATGTAAAAACTGTCCCGGGAATATCCATCCACCAGCGACCAACCCTTGAGATCAACACTGACCCCGGATTGATTGTAAATTTCGATCCAGTCTTCTGTGTTCATATCCGGAGAAGAGGCATAATTGATCTCATTTATCACAAGATGTGTTGTGGAATCCACCGATTCAAAAACAGCTGTGAAATCTGCCGGACCACTCATTCCGTAACTGAATGTGGTGGTGTCCCCGGTGAAATCACCCGTCCAGTGAGAAAAAACAAATCCGGGCTGCGGAACAGCCTCCAATAAAACTGGAATATCTTTAAAATACAACCCGCTGAAGGGATAGGCGTCGGGCTCTATGTTGCTTACGAGGATCTTCCCTGCCTCTGGATCGGAAACGTTCAGTTCTATCCTGAATGTATCAGTAATCCCGAACCTGTCCATCAAATGCTGCCTCATGTAGTCTGGTCGCTCCCTGAAATAGGTCCTCATACGCTCAACACTTGCAAGCCAGTTGGGATAGCTGAGCCAGTTATTGGGATCCCCGATCCACCTGTCGTAATGATCCGGAGCCTCACTGATCAGTCTCTGTTCAAAAGAATCAATGACCGGGATCACCATGTCGGGTCGGAATGTAACATTCATCCTCCCGGCAAACTCGTTGATGAACCTATTCCTGAATCCTTCATTTCCAATCAATGAGTTGATCATGGCAACTGCCCACGGCTGGTTGGCCCAATTCTGTACTTCACCTTCGCCCAGTGCAAATTCAAGTGTATTGTAGGTATATGCAGTATGATCCCAGATGGAATAGGCAAAATCGGTATCGAAAGAGATCCAGCGATATTTCGAGCCTGGTGCGCTGGTCGACCAGAACTTGTTGTTATTTGCCGGCCAGTCTTTGTTATCTACATACACATTCAAGGCATAAAAACTGGCGTAATTCTGCAGGTCCATCATCTGGCCCGCATAATAATAGTTTTGCCAATTGCTCAAGTCATTGCCAGTTATGAAATTGTACATTGTATTATAACTTTGAACACTCCCATGGATGAGACTTCCCTGTCTTTCCACCAGGTTGACATCGTCGGGATAAACATGATGGTTCTCAGCAATAAAGTGCTCATTGATCTTCTCACGCATGTTGATCATGCCCCAGTATTCTCCATTCAAATACATAACATAGGGTTGATAAGCCTGGTGATCTACATCCATCTGCGCTGAAAGATGCGCCGATAATGCATCCCGGAAGTTACCATTGCACCAGTCATTTCCACTGTTCCTGAGTACGAATGCCTCAAAGCTGTCGATCTCCTTCTCTTTAAACAATTTATACGAAAAACTCCCGTCTCCATAACTTTTCCTGGCAAAGAATGACATGGACTTCTGTGGATGTGCCCGTGACCATCCACCGAATATTTTTGTTCCTGCATCCTGTGAAAGCAACAATTCATGATCCTCGTTATAGATCTCAAAATGGGCAGGACGCTCCCAGTCCTGCCAAAAATTGGCACCTTGATGTGGACTTTCATCAGCTGCATTGGGTCCCATGACATAGATTCCTGCATGATAATCCCAGAGGTCATCCGGATCCATTGAAACTGAAATGATAGGCAGTTCATGGCCATTCCCGATGAAACAGGTATGCGTTGTCACAGGACCCGGCAAACTGTTGGGCCGGATGATCCTGGCTCGCACCACCGTTGTTTCATAAAAATCGAGGGGCGAAGAATAAATCGTGCTGTTTACATCTGGCTCCGAGCCATCAACAGTATAGTAAATCTGATCATCTGTCAAATCAGTCTCCATGTGAAGACTTTGTACTGTTCCAAAATCCTGACCCCCGATGATAAACCTCACCGAATCTGTAAAATATTCTGTTGAGTAATCCGCGCCATTTGGTCCTCCCGGGGTAGGATCAGCATAATAGCCGAACTGTCCGGGATCTCCCGGAGTGCGTCCGTAAGAAAAATCTGTTGGCAACTGGATGTTTGCGATCTGATCAACTATATTACCATCAGTATCTGACAGGTAGATGGCCTCACCCTCAGAAGTGATCTTGAAATTGGTATGCGGGAAATTATCTTTGATGGTCAGGTAAGGATTACGGTAGAGCAGTTCAGACTGAAAACTGCTGAATCCCAGCATTAAAAATGGATTGGCAGTCAGGTCCGACGATGAACTGCTCACATTGTGCACCTCTATGGCCAGGATATTGGATCCCTCTTCAAGCAAATCAACATGCGTTGCGAGACTAAAAGATTCCGGGGGGGTTCCGTTGTACATACTTGCCTCATGATCTCCGGCCGGGGCCTGGTCAAAACTGACCGGCGTGCCAGGTGTACCCATATTCGCACTCCTCGCAATCTCTGTTCCGTTCAGGTATGCAACAAATCCATCATCGTAATCCATGAATAGCGTAGCATCTGTCACCTGGTCCACGCCCTCCACGAAAAACTCCTTTTGCATGAATACCGATATGGCCGGCGCAATGATCGTTGAATCATCATCGTCACCATATCCAAAGCCGGCCTTCCCTGTAGACCAGGAAGAGGTGAAATCGGTCGAAGACCTCCATTCGCTACTGATGCTTGCCCCTGGTAGCGCATACCTCCATACCTCCCCGGTATTGATCACCGTATGCCAGTAGGAGAGCCCGCTCCTTATGTCTTTTCCCGAAGCAAACAACAGGAAATAGGCCCCTTCATCGAGTTCCATGGCAGGTATGTTCCACTTGTGCAGTTCAGTCAAATCATCTGAGATCCAATATTGTCCCAACTGCACACTCCCGGGACCCGGGTTGTAGATCTCGATCCAATCCGGATAATTATTGAACTGGTCTTCCAGCGTGGATGCATTGGAAGCCATCATCTCATTCATCAGCAACTGTCCGCTTAAATGGCCATTCATATTGATGGTCAATGCCAGTAGTATCAGCAAGGGCATGATGCGCCCACGGGTCATCTCATTCATGTCCAGATCGTAGTTTTAGTAGTTCTTTCCGTTAGTCCTTCTCCTCCTCCGGGGTTATATCCTTGATATTGTTCCGGCGTTTATTCAATGTACTTTTCAGTTTTCTTTTCCCGCCGCGCGGATGTTTCCATTCCGCATTTTTCCTGAATGAAGAGGGGATAAAGGTAAATTTAATTCCGAATTTCCGGGCAAGCATTTCAAGACCGATCAGGGAAACCGCACCGCCCGGCAGGATGATCGCTGTGGTAAAAACAGAGAACCTTCCTACATCTTTCAATTGTTCAACCGCCTCTTTCACCTCCTCTTCCGAGGGCGGGGTGGTTCTTCCATTGAGGTCCAGCTTATGCTCCAGCATCCTGAAAAATGAATGCGCCATCTCCCTGGTCTCCTGGGCCTCGTTGCCAACCTGGTGCAAGCCATGTTCAATGCGCACTTTTGCTCTTGCAGCAAATTCGGATGCATTTGAGGCATGTTCATGCATGCGATCCTTCCCGAACACCCGCTTCATTTTGTCTCCTAACCAGTTTTTCCTCCTGTTCATACTGTCATTCGTTCATCGAACTTTATACTGCCTGTTCCATCAGCCTCAGCTTCTTAAAATCTTAACGCATGTAATCGCACGTCAGTTCAATCCTGCTATCTTCTGATTCTTTAATTTCATCCTTCTTAAAGTTTTTGATAAGCCGCTAGCACCTTGTCAATGATTTGGTTATTTCCCTCGTCAATGACCATGCGCTCCTTCTTGCTTTCAAACCATTGCACAGTCTTTTTAATACCCTGCCTGAATGGAATGGTGGCTGTAAATCCTGGTACATACCGTTTGATCTTTGAATTATCAAAAATGGTGCTCACAGCTTTATCACCCAGCAGGTTTCCGCGCATCCATCCCTGTCCCATCTCATCTGCAACCTGGCATATAAAGTCTGTGGCGATGTGAACGGCATTGAGTTCCGCTCCTGCAGCATCCGCCACAGCTTCATATACCTGGTTCCAGTTCAGCAGCTCATCAGATGTGATGTGAAAACTCTGACCTGTGGCTTGCTGATGTCCGAGTAACCCGACAAAAGCTTTTGCAAAATCCTTCGAGTGTGTAATGGTCCAAAGCGAGGTTCCGTCACCATGGATGATCACAGGCTTTCCCTTTTTCATCCTGTCAATAATGGTATAATCCGTCCAACTTCCAATCGCCACAGGAATCACCGTATCATAGGTGAGGGAGGGCCTGACAATCGTCACAGGGAATCCTGTCTCACGGTAGCTTTTCATCAATAGCTCCTCACATGCGATTTTGTCCCTTGAGTAGTCCCAGTAGGGATTGGCAAGGGGCGTGGATTCTGTGATTACGGGATGTGAAAGGGGTTTCTGGTAGGCTGAAGCAGAGCTGATAAAGATATACTGATCAGTCCTTCCGCTAAACAGTTCCAGGTCACGTTCGACATCTTCCGGTGTAAAAGCGATGAAATTGGCTATCACATCATAATGAACTTCTCCGATCGCCTTTTTCACTGAGGCGGCGTCGTTGATGTCGGCTGTGATCTGACGCGCCTTTTCAAGACCGTCTATATCTGTTTTTCCCCTGTTGAGAAGGGTAACTTCAATACCCTGATGTAAGGCGAGCCTGGAACAGGCAGCGGAGATATTTCCCGTCCCTCCTATGAATAATACTTTCATGATTTTTAGATTGTGAATTCCGACAAGATACTAAAATATCACTGCCACAGAAAATCATTGGTTGGAGAAACCTACAGCCGCAGCCCTATCACGCAGATATCATCCACCTGTGCGATCTCGCCCATCCATCGATCGAGGGTGTTCGCAAGGATCTCTCCCTGCTCTTTAAGCGGACGCTGAGAATTTTTCAGCAATAGCTTTTTAAAGGGTTTGTACATAAACTTCTTGCCCTTCTTTCCCCCGAACTGATCTGCATATCCATCGGTAAACATGTAGATCGTGTCTCCCTTTTCCATGTTCATTTCATGGTTCCTGAATTTGTCCATCCGGTCGTAATGAGCAACCGGCATCTTATCGGCAGGGATCTCGTAAAGGTAAAAATTACCGTCCTCGAAGTTTGGTTCAAGTTTGACATCTTCAATAACAGGACCTTCATTTGACTTTTCCCGTACCAGGTAAAGTGAATTGTATGCCCCTGCAAAAGCCAGCTTTCGCTCCTGCGGATTGAAGCTGATCAGGGCCATGTCCATCCCATCCCGCTGTTCTCCTGAAATGCCTTTCTGGCCCATTGCATTGATAATCTCCTTTCGCATGCGCCGAAGGATCACGCCAGGGTGCGTAATGTACTCTTTCTGAACGATCTCCTTAAGCAATGACATTCCCATCATGCTCATGAAAGCCCCCGGTACGCCATGTCCTGTACAATCAGCAACCGTCACCACCAGCTTTCCCTCCACCTCGGCAAACCAGTAAAAGTCCCCGCTAACAACATCCCTTGGTCTGAGCAATACAAAGTGGTCTTCCACCTTCTCCTCCAGGAAATCCAGTGCAGGTAATGCTGCTGCCTGGAGCCTTTCCGCATAGGCGATGCTTTTCAGAACCTCTTCGTTATAGGCCTCTATGGCTTGTTTCTGGTCGTATACAAGATTGCGCTGTGCCTCGATCTCGTCACGCTGTGTGGAGATCTCCTCGTTTTTCTGTTCCAGGTCTATGTTCTTCTCCTCTATCTCCTTTTTCTGCCTTGCAAGCAACAGGTTTTTCCGTCGTGTTGAAATCAGGCTCACCAGGATCAGGATGGCCAGTGCACCTGCACCGATTGCCATCCACCGGAATGCCTTTTTCTCTGCACGCTGCTTTTCCGATTCAATCTCTGCAAGCCTGGTCTTTTGATCTGCGATCATGGTCTCCCGCTCTGCTGCCTGCTTCGCCTGCTCCTCCTCCTTGAGTTTCAATTCCGTAAGTAGTTTTTCCTGTTCGAGCAGCTTGTTTTCCCGCTTTTGGCGGTCTACCTCAAATTGTTGCTTCGTGATGATCATCGACTGCCTGAGGCTGTCCTGCTTCAGAAGTTCTAAATTCCTCTCCTGCATGATCAACTCCTGCTCCTGCTCCATCTTCTCATTTTCGAGGCGCAGCTGACCAATGGCAAGCTCAGATACCTGGTCCTCCTTGAGCCTGAGCCGTAAGGCACGCTCCTGCTGTTCAAGGAAACTTTTCCTGCTCTCCAGTTGCTGGATCCTCACACGTCTTGCAAGTTCAAGTGAATCCCTGATCGAAAGATATTTCTCATAATACTCCAATGCATTCACCGGGTCATTCCCCCTCCGGAGCACCGCAGAATAGGTCTGGTACGCCTGTGCCTTGAGTAGGAGGTCCCCGGCCATTACTGCCGACTGAATTGAGCGCCTGCTGAATAATCCGGCATTGTACAAATCCCCGGTGGTGAGATACAGCGTGGCAAGCATGTTTTCATTCCTGGACAACTCACGGAAGTATTCAAGTTCACCAAAAACCTCAATGGCACGGGTAAATTGAGGTATTGCCTCTTTCTCTCTTCCCATATTCGAATAGGCAACTGCTGCATTGCTACTCATGGTTGCTATATCGAGCCGACTGATATCTGCCTTTTCCGCCTGATCAATGGCCGAAATATAAGCCTCGGCAGCCCTGGAATCAGCGCCCAGCATGGTGTGGTAATAACCGGTATTATTGAGTACCCGAACCACTTGTGCATGATCCATTGTTTTGCGATATATCTCCAGCAACTCCCTGCTGTAATGCAATGCGCTGTCATACCTGCCCGCTGCATCAAAAACGGTGACCAGGTCCTGGGTGAGCCTGGTCCAGGAATCACTTCCACGAAAACTGCCGTTCCTCAAAGACCTGAATATCTTAATGGAGGTATCATATTCCCCGTCATGATAAGCTGCAGTTCCGATCCTCGACCTGAACGCTGTCCTCTTTTTTCCTGAACCCTCCCCCAAAAGTTGCAGCAGGTTATCATAGTACGCACGTTCCCGTGAATAGACCTTTTCTGATCTGTAGGCAACGGCAATCTTTTCATAGAGTCGGATCAGATCCGTAGTGTCATTCCGGACTTCATGCAATCCTGCCGACCTGAGGTAATAGGGAATTCCATTGGATGACTGGCCCATTTCATGATAAATGTCACCCATCAGCTCCAGGATCTTCAATTCCATATCACTCTTCTCACCGGACATGGAAAATTGCAGGGCGCGTTCTGCCAGGTTCAGTGCCTCAAGGTAGCTTTCCTGGGCATAGAACGAGTTTGCCTGCCTGTACATCTCCAGAATATCTTCCTGTGAAGACACCGCGGTCTCCGTCCCTGGTTGTGCATTTACAACAAATGACGGCGAAAGCATCAGCGCAGCGAGTAAAATCAGAGTATGTATGTGGATCACGTTTCTCATGCCATTCACTCACATTAATTCATCCTGTATGACAAACCAACCCGGAGGGTACGCCTGAGTTGGGGATTGTATATTAGCTCAGGTTCAAGCATGGCAGGATTTGCCACGCCATATTTCTCATCAAAAATATTCGTTGCCTTGATGAACAGGTTCAGCTCGTTGCTGATATTATACGCAGCAACTGCATTCATCGCATAATAACCGTCAGCTTCTCCGAATATCCCGTCGTACAGATCTTCAAAAGGAATCAGGATCCGCAACCACTTACTCATCCAGTGACTCTCTACGTAAAGGTAAAACTTATCCGTGGGTTGCATCGAAACCTTGAGTTTCCCAGAATGCCGGGGCGACAACCGGATATAATTCTCCACCAGTTCCATCACATTTGGCAACCGGTCCTGTCTCGCCTGGAAATACAGGTGAACTTCAGCATTCAGACCGATCGATCTTACAATGTTGTTGAACCGAAGGGTGGTCTGACTGCCCCCAACCGTTGAAACCGAATTCCCCAGGTTTGCCCAGGTACCGATCGAATCATTGACGATCATGCTCCTGTCAAGCACTGCAGGTACGTCTGCAATATATTTCGACTGCATAAACGGAATGATATGATTGGTGATCCGGTAAGAGAAAAAGGTTTGTTCCAGGGAAAAACGAGGCGAGAAATTGGTGACGAACCCCAACTCAATGGTTGAAAAACGCTCCGGCTTCATGGAACGGGCCGGCAATGAAACAACGTACACCTGGTCATTCCCCGTTGGATAAGCAAGGGATTGGTAGATCAGGGATGTAGGCGGAATTTTATAGGCGGTTCCGACAGACAAACGGAGAGAAGTCCGCCTGGAGGTTTTGTGCAGGATGGCGAGATGAGGACTCAGGCGGTTTGAATTCAAAAGGGTGTTGACATCGTTCCTTATTCCGCCTAGGAATCTGAATTTATTCAGGCTGTAATAGAACTGGAAAAATGCCGATGTGTTCGAGTAGGTCACCGGGTTGATCCCGAACCTTCCAAAAGGGGTGACAAATGATGGATCCACGGTTCCCGAATAAAGGCTGTATAAGCTCCTGTCAAAAGGATTGTCCAGGTAGTTGGTGGTGGGCAGGTTGGACGACCTGGTAAAGGAAAAACCAAGCACCGTCTCAACTGCCTTGAAAAAGGTCGTCGTGAATACCTGGCTGAACTCCAGGTCGGCCGAAGCAGAATAACGGTATGATTTTCCGGTAAAAAAGTTCTGGGTCAGCCCCTGGCTTGAATTGTTATCCATCTCGTATAACAGGTTGCTTAGCTGTGTGGTCGAGGTGAATTTATCAAAGTCCTTCCTGTAGCTGAGCGTGAGCTGCTGAATGCTTTCACCCCAGAAATTCTGGGGGTTGTTGAATTTGTAAAATGCCGGGGAAAGCCCCAGTGAACTGTGTGTCCGTCTGTACATATAATTATAGGAGAGCCCGACTCCCCTGAATTTTAAATTCATCCCCAGCATATGTGCCCCGGAGCTGATCGCTTCCATATCCGGGAGCGTCAGACTGCCCTCATATCCCTTACCATAATATTCGTTCTTGAAATCCTCCACGGTAACACCCCTTTCATTCAACGCAGTCTCACTGACATCTGAGGGTTCCAGCAGATCCGGACCCACCGGCAGGTCCCGCCCCCTGGTCTGGTAATAATTCAATGGATTGTACAGCCCCTCTTCAGAATATTCCAGGTTCATATCATTGAGTTCGTATTTGGAACCATAAAAACTGTACTGAAGGATGTTGTTGTTCTTTCCCCCCTTTCCGCCGACAGTGAAATTGATGTAGTTGTGTCCGTTCCTGCCCAGGCTGATGTCACCCCTGACGAAAGTTCCCTGGTCTGCCTCCTTCGTAATGATATTGATCACCCCCGATACAGCATCGGCACCATAGACGGAAGAAGAATTTCCATAGATCACTTCGATGCGTTCCGCCTGGCGGATGGGTAGCTGACTGCCCAGTGGCATACCGGCAACAACTGAAGGCTTCACCGGCACCCCGTTTACCAGGATCTTCGTATAATGGTTTCCTGTCAGGTTCCAGATCTGAAAGGTCTCCCCCAACTCCCCGGTCCCGGGCTTGCCTGTCTGAATTCCCGGCAGGGCAAGAAGCACATCGGTGAGGGTGTTGTACTGGTTCCTGAGGATCTCATCCTCAGTGATCACATAGACCTGTAACGGAACCTCCTCCAGCCGCTTTGAGATCCTCCCGGCAGAGATCATTTTCATCCTGCTCGAATCCACGGGATAGTTCATTTGCTCAACATCCAGGGAAAGAAGCGGAATTACTGCAGCGGCAGAATCCACTTGCGCTGTCAGCCCCGGCAACGCACCGCTCAGTAAAAGCCATACAGCTGCTATTTTTCGAACGACGGACATACTATACAAGTTTCTTTGGAATCCTTTGGCTCAAATATATGAAAAAGCAGAGAACGCAAGACATCTAACTTCCCGGGTCTCCACGTCGGCTTAACAATGCTGCAGCTGACCTGGTTTCGGGAAACTCATTCAGTATTAAAATGATGATCACGGTGATGGGCACGCTCAACAGCATTCCGGTAACTCCCCAAAGGGTGCCCCATAGTGCCAGGGTGAGGAACACCACCAGCGGACTCATGTTCAACGTGTTTCCCATGATCCTGGGTTCCAACAGGCTGCCGATGGTGAGCTGGATCGCACCAACGATCACCAACACCAGGAAGGGATGGGTCAAATCACCAAACTGAAGCAGGGCAAACACCGTTGGAAAAAGCGTGGCAATCAGCGATCCGATATTTGGAATGTAATTCAGCATGAAAATGATAAATGCCCAGAAAAAGGGCGCGTCCAGCCCCACAAAATACAGTACCCAGAAACTCAGGAATCCGGTACTCAGACTCGTCAGTGTTTTGATGGCAATGTAATTATTGATCGATCTGTCGATCTTGCTCAGCATCTTCCTGGCACGTTCCCTGGATTCAGGGGAGTGATATATGGCTTCAAGCTTGCGCTGGAAGATGGTTTCCTCCAGCAAGATGAAAACCAGGTACAGCAGGATCAGGAATGCATTGCCAAAAATGGAGGTCAACGCTCCAAAAAGCGAAGAGAGGATCTCGGAAAAATTGAAATCCCTGATCGCACTGGTTATGGATTGAACCAGGTCAATATCATAGGTGCTGTTGATCTTTTCCGCAAGGCTGTTCAGGTTTTTTTCATATGCCGGGATTGAGGCCGTGAGCTGCTGAATATTACTTGAGATCAGTGATACGGTTAAGCTGAGCAGACTGATCAATATTGCGGATGACAGCATGGTCAGCAACCAGTGGGGCCAGTTCGAAAGATAGGGAACCATCCTGAGCAAATGCTTCATTACCCTGATCACGAACCAGATGAGAATGGCAAGTACAAAAGGGATCAGGAGTGACTCCGCATAGATCAGGAGTAACACGATGATCACTACTAATAACAGGTAATATATCCGCCTGGTGTAATTCATAAAAATTGTTTAAAACCACTTTTTTCTTCTGAAATAGATAAAAAGTCCAATGGCCACGGAGATGATCAGTATCCAGAAATAAAGATAGCCGTATTCCATTTCAAGCTCCGGGATGCGCCTGAAATTCATGCCGTAGATTCCCGCAATGAAGGTCAGCGGTATAAAAATTGCCGCAAACACGGTGAGCACCTTCATGATCTCATTGGAGCGGTTGGAGATCATCGAATTGTATACATCCAGCTGGTCGGCCACCAGTGAATAATATACTTCGATGCTCTCATACGCAAGTACCACATGCTCATGAAGGTCCGTAATGAACTCCTTCGTATCTCCCCTGATCAAACCGGAGGAGGATTTGAGGAATGCAAATGTCATCTCCTTGAGCGGAAGTACGATCCTGCGCATATAATTCAATTCGGTACGTAAAAGATATAGTTTACCGGAGGTCTCCTTCCCCGTATGGTGAAGGATCTCCTCCTCCATTTCATCGATCAAAGCCCCGATCTCAGCAAGCAGATCGAGGTAAGAATCCACCATGGTGTCAAGCAAAGCATAGGCGAGGTAATCTGAATGTATGATCCGGATCCGGTCCTTCGACCTCCTGATCCGCTCCCTCACCGGGTCGAAATGCCCCAGGGGACGCTCCTGTAAAGTGACTACGTAATTCTTGCCGGTAATAATGCTTAGCTGTTCAGCCTCAAGCTTCTTGCCCGATTCCTGCTTTGACAATAATTTCGTGATGAAAAAAAGCTGCCCTTCTTCCTCCTCCTCGGTCAACCTGGTGCGATGATCCGTGTTCAGGATATCTTCCAGCATCAACTCATCAATATTAAGTTGCTCTCCGAGGGACCTTACCAACTCCGTATCATGCAATCCGAAAATGTTGATCCACGTCATGTACCCATCCTCTATCATCCCAAGCGCCTCCTCAATTGTTCCGGGGGTCTCTTCACTGAGCATGGTACGGTCAAATTTCATCACCTGGATCGAAACCTGCTCCGTCTTCTGCTCACCAATAAATATCAGGGAACCGGGCTTCGTCCCCCTGGCTCCGAGACGCATCTTGATAAATCTTGCCATCCAAACTTATTTTAATGGCAATTTAAGGATTATTATTGTTTCATACATCGGCACTAAAGCCAAATTCCATGAACAGCCCCCCTGTGATCACCCCCCGGGTCTGCACCACGATCGCTTTGTCTCAAAATCCCGGTTTACCCCCATGAGGCCAGACACCTCCAGTCTGCCCGGTTAAATTACAAAACTGACATTATGTCGCTCTGTATCAATGTTTTCATGTCATTATGTCGCATATAGCATTCGAGTCAATGCGCGTCCAGAATCTATCCATTTGATTCATTGTAACTTAATGATTTCATCGCCGGACCGACTCATATTTGGCCTTTCATTTGATCATAAGGAAATAAAAAACATACATATGGACTTCAAGAAATTTACAATAAAAGCACAGGAGGCAGTTCAAAGGGGCCAGCAGATCGCCATTGAAAACGATCACCAGGCCATAGAGTGCGGACATCTCATGAAGGGGATCATGGAGGTGGACGAGCACGTGCTGCCATATATATTTAAAAAACTATCGGTCAATGCCGGCCAGATGGAAGCGGCACTTGACAAGATCATCGAAGGCTATCCCCATGTGTCAGGAGGTGAGAAATACCTCTCCGGCACTGCCAATGAATCCCTGGTGAAGGCACAGGCTGCTGCTAAAAAAGCAGGAGATGAATTTGTAACCCTGGAGCACATGGTCATCGGTCTTTTTAACACAAAAGACCAGGTGGGACGAATGTTAAAGGATGCCGGGATCAATGAAAATGAACTGCATGCTGCGATCTTTGAACTCCGCAAGGGAGAAAAAGTGAAAAGCCAGTCAGCAGAAGAAAACTACAATGCACTGGACAAATATGCCATCCATCTGAATGAACGGGCCAGGGAGGGAAAACTGGATCCGGTCATCGGCAGGGATGAAGAGATCCGAAGGGTGTTGCAGATACTCACGCGGAGAACAAAGAACAACCCCATCCTGGTTGGTGAACCCGGTGTTGGGAAAACAGCCATTGCCGAGGGGATCGCATTCAGGATCGTCAACGGGGACGTGCCGGACGACCTGGCGCACAAAGAACTCTATTCCCTCGACATGGGTTCCCTCATCGCTGGGGCAAAATATAAGGGAGAATTCGAGGAGCGACTTAAATCGGTGGTGAAGGAGGTTGTCGGGTCCGATGGAAAGATCATTCTTTTTATCGATGAGATCCACACCCTGGTGGGTGCCGGAGGTAGTGGCGAAGGAGCAATGGATGCAGCAAACATCCTGAAACCTGCACTGGCCAAAGGTGATCTGAGGGCAGTCGGTGCCACAACATTGAATGAATTCCAGAAATACTTTGAAAAAGACAAAGCCCTGGAACGACGCTTCCAGAAGGTATTCGTAAACGAACCTGCCGAAGAAGATGCAGTTTCCATCCTGCGGGGGATCAAGGAACGCTACGAAAGTTACCATAAGATCAGGATCAAAGACGAAGCGATCATTGCCGCGGTGCAGCTTTCAACACGGTACATCACCGACAGGTTTCTGCCCGACAAGGCCATTGACCTGATCGACGAAGCTGCCTCGCACCTGCGGCTTGAGATGAATTCCAGACCCGAGACAGTAGATACCCTGGAAAGAAGGATACAGCAACTGGAAATTGAAAAAGAGGCCTTCAAGAGGGAAAAAGATAAAGGCAGGGTGGAAAACATCTCCAGACAATTGGCCGACCTGAAGGATGAACACAAGCAACTGATGGCGGTATGGAAAGAAGAAAAAGAGATCGTCTCCAATATCCAGAAGATCAAGAAGCAGGTCGAAGAGCTGAAGTTCGAGGCCGAAAAAGCTGAAAGGGAAAGTAACCTGGGAAGGGTTGCGGAAATCAGATATGGCGAACTGCCGGAAGCAGAGAAAGAACTTGAAACAACCATCGAAAGGCTCAAAGAATACGAGGAGGAAGGAAAGCGCCTGGTACGCGAGGAAATTACTTCTGAAGATATTGCAGAGGTCGTTGCCAGGTGGACCGGGATCCCGGTCACAAAAATGATGCAGAACGACCGTGAGAAACTGCTGCATATCGAGGATGAACTGCGCAAACGCGTGGTCGGACAAGAGGAGGCTGTAGAGGCGGTATCTGCTGCCATCAGGCGAAGCCGTACCGGCCTTGCAGATGAAAAACGACCCGTGGGCTCCTTCCTGTTCCTTGGAACCACAGGCGTTGGAAAAACCGAACTGGCACGTTCCCTGGCCGATTACCTGTTCAACGATGAGTCCCTGATGACGCGCATCGATATGAGTGAATACCAGGAGCGGCATGCCGTTTCACGACTGGTCGGTGCTCCCCCGGGATACGTGGGCTACGACGAAGGGGGGCAGCTTACCGAGGCGGTAAGACGCAAACCATACTCTGTCATACTCCTGGACGAGATTGAGAAAGCACATCCCGACACCTTCAATATCCTGCTCCAGGTGCTGGAAGATGGCAGGCTGACAGATAACAAGGGAAGGATCGCCAACTTCAAAAACACGATCATCATCATGACCTCCAACCTGGGATCGGACATCATCCATGAGAAATTTGCCAATGCCAATGAAGCAAACATGGAAAAGGTCTACCAGGAGACAAGAAGCAGCATTTTTGAGCTTCTAAAGAAAAGTATGCGCCCCGAGTTTCTCAACCGAATAGACGAACTGGTCATGTTCCGGCCCCTCGGAATGGAACACATGGAAGGGATCATTCATATTCAGCTGGATATCCTCCGGAAACTGCTCAAAAAGCAGGAGATCTCCCTTGAACTGTCGCAGCGGGCCATAGACCAGATCAAGAATGAGGGATTCGACATGCAGTTTGGAGCTCGTCCGCTGAAACGACTGATCCAGAAAAAACTGGTGGACATGATCTCCATGGCCCTGCTGAAGGGGGAAGTGAAACCAGGGGATCATGTTGAGCTTGACGCGGCAGACGGCAAATTAATGGTGAAAACAAGGCAAACCGCCTGATTCCCGAATCCGTCCCGAAAATCAGAATACACAACGGGCTGGCCCACCACTAAAGGTGCGTCGGCCCGTTTTTCAAATTTGCACCACTGTTGATGCCCCGGTCTATCCACGTAAACCAGTCCGGAACAATTTGGTCAGGGCAGCAGGGATCTCCCCTTAAATTCAGCTCCGCTCTCATCTGCGAAGACCACCATCGCATTGTGCATCTCCTTCACCTTTTCCGGGTGCCGATCGGCAATGTTCGTTCGCTCACCTGGATCAACAGCCAGATCGAAAAGCTGTATTCCATCCTGCCCGGTGATCCTTAGTTTGAGGTCTCCCTTCCGGTAAGCCTGCAAGCGGTCTCCCCGAGAATAGAAATATTCCTTACGTGGCGAAGCGCCTTCTCCGGTCAACACCCCTGAGATACTCATTCCGTCCAATGCTTTGCCACCGCTTAGATCAGCACCCGTGACCTCAGCAACCGTGGGAAACAGGTCGATCGTGGCTACGATATCATGATTCACTGATCCCGCAGGCACTTTTCCCGGCCAGCGAATGATCGCCGGCACCCTGAATCCGCCCTCATACGTGGTTCCCTTGGATCCCCGGAGCATGCCTACGCTCCCGACATGCCAGGGCTCAACACCCCGCTGCAACATCCGCTGTGGCGGGTCGATCCATGGCCCATTGTCACTTGTAAATACCAAAAGCGTATTACCGTCAATCCCAAGCTCCTTCAGTTTTGCCATGATCTGACCCGTACTCCAGTCAATGGTCTCAATGACATCACCGTACAATCCGCCTTCCGAAATGCCCCGGAACTGTTCCGATGTGCTCACCGGCAGGTGCGGCATGCTGTGGGCAAGGTATAGGAAGAATGGCTCCCCGGCCGAAGATTCAATAAAGGACAACGCCTGCTCAGTATAATTCACGGTGAGCTCCTCCTGGTCATACCCGATCTCCCTCACACGGGTTGAATCCTCATACAGGAAGAGTCGGTCCTCCTCCGTGAGCCAGGGGCACCACGGCAAGATCATATCGTTGCTGTATGGAAGTCCGTAAAACGAATCAAAACCCCGTGAAGTAGGAAGGTACTCCGACATATGCCCCAGGTGCCACTTCCCGATGGCCATGGTCGCATACCCTTTCTGAGACAATATTTCTGCCATGATCGTCTCTTCCAACGGCAATCCATTTGTGCTCTCCGGACCGGTATTAAAGGTCATGTGCCGCAAAGGATATCGCCCGGTCATCAGTGCAGCACGGGACGGACTGCAGACCGATGCACCTACGTAAAACGAGGTGAACCGCATTCCCTCATCCGCCATCCGGTCAAGATTAGGGGTCTCAATATTCGGGTTTCCATAACAAGCCAGGTCACCATACCCCATGTCATCGGTGAAAATAATGATCACATTAGGCAGCCCGTCTGCCGCTTCAGAACTCGAACAGGATGGCATCAAAAGCATCGCAAAAAAGCCCGCCAATAAAAGTGATTTCTTAATTATCATATCAATAAAATTTTACTCAATCCGATCACTCTGCCAAACCTCCTTCGTCTCCAGATCCATCATGCTCAGCTTCCCCCCGCTCCATCCAGCACCTGTATCCATCATCCAGACATTACATACCTGCAAAGGCCGGCTCGTATCCCCCCCTTTCAGGAAAGAACTTTTAAGGGCAGCCCTGCCCGAACCACTTACATGAAGATTAATCGTTGGCGTATGCCCCACGTAGATCTCATCAAAACTTCCAAGCGAGGTTCCGGCCTCACAATTCTTAAGCGCATGATTCACCAGGTCACGATCCCACAGGAAGTCCTCCCCATCCTGTTCCTCCAATGGTTTACGGTGATCAAAGCCGCCATGCACAAAAAGCCGGTTCCCCTCCACGTGGTAATATTTCGCCTGCCGCAACAGCTCGAAATGTGCAGATGGAACACCCTCCCTGTAACTCACGATCGTATCGCTGCCTCCCTGGGTGAGCCATACCTCAGATGCCTTTTCATAAAGGTCATTGACATCCAGTCCTTCACGCGCCGCACTGCTATCGTCCGACCGGCCACTGTCCCAAAGCTCCTCACCCACACGTGACATCCATTCCAGCGCCCACTTGTCATGGTTCCCGAGAATCATCACCAGGTCCTTCACCTGTAACAGCAGTTCAACACACTCCTTCACCCGGGGGCGGCGGTCCGCCACATCCCCCATGAAGACCAACCGGTCACGCTCATAATCGAACTCCGATCGTTCCATCACCTGTTGCAGGGCCTCATATGCCCCGTGGATATCTCCAATCACCAATGTCCTTTCCATAATTGTATTTTTAATTGCTGAACCGAGGCCTGGAGCCGAGCTCATGAGACCTCAGGTCGAATAATATTAGGCCAGGCACCTCCAGACTTTGTTGCTCAATATACTAAATGTCTGCGTCTTGCTCTCTTTCTATTGCCTCATCGATACTCCAGCCACGCTGTCGCGACACAATCATGATCGGCCACGAACCTGATCCATCTGGACTGGAATCCATCCTCAAAGGTGTGCTCCCACATTTCCCCTGGCTGCACGGTCACCTCCATGTATTGCATCCACGGACCGTGACCCACCGGTTCAATCTCCACTGTAAAGGTAACAGCCGCTGCCATATCATGGTTCAGCGACAAAGTTTTTTGATCATAAAACCCAATCAGGTAGGGATCCGAAGGCTCGCCCTTTAAAACCCTGCTCTCTTTCCACGGACCTCCTGTGCCCACAGGTTTCCCAAGCTTCCACAGGTCATCAATGGCACCCGCCCAAACCGCAGCTTTCCCGTCCGCAGAAGCAAAAACATGCGGATTCTCATCTGCCACCGCCGGATCCACCCCGGTCATCACCAGCAATCCGCGATACGAAGCATAATCATGTATCCTGAAATCGTGCGATGCCACCGGGCGTACCTTGGCAAAGCCATCGGCATTCTCCGCAGGGAGCTCATAAAAGGTCCCGTGCAGGTTCAAAAGATCCCGCTCCGTGGCCACCTCCCTGCTGATGCGTAACCGGCCCTCCCGGGTCAGCTCCGTAAAACATTCGTCGCCTTTCGGAAACCTCCAGCGCCTCCCCCTGTCATCCACCACCAACACCGAGGATGCTTCCACGCTGACCACCTCCGATGGGATTTCAAATTTCTCATCTATGAATTTTTTCATGACCGGATCGTCCTTCCTGACAAGCTGCATATTCGCATCCAGCTCATAGTACCCGGCATCTTTTCCCTTGTGTCGTGCCGATATCCCCAGTGCCCTGCGGTCTTCCCCAAGTCCGTACAGCAACCCACCAGTCATGGGAGCCTCACATGCATGCAATAATCCCGTGAAGACCTGGTCAGGCTCAGCGGACCTGGCGTCATGTTCAGCATAACAAAACTGCGCCGTTACCTTGCTTTCACTGTCGGCCACGATCCGGATCCACTCGCCCTGCTCCTGCTCTGTAAACCGCACCTCCCCTGAAGCCCCTGCACCAATCCGCACACTCCTGAAGGTCTCAAAATCCCCCTCTCCATTGTGGTCGGCCTGGAAAAAGAGCTCCACGGGTGCATCGTCATGATTCACCAGCCACGCTGTACGATGGTCCCATCCTGCGAATAAAAATGGCTCGGAAGGCTCACCAGCCTGCACCTGCTCCTCCAGCCACACCGCCCCGGAGGCTGTGGCCGGACCCAGGCTGTCGGGTGTCCCTGCCGGGATAAACCAGAGATTAGAATTCGACTGCCCAGGCCCTTCAATATCTCCCTTCACCTTGCGCTTGTTTAAAAATTCTTTTTGTGCCGAATCGTCGCAACCCATCACCAGTCGGCCGTTCCAGCGTGCAAAGTCACCGATCACCTTCAGGTAGGCCGAGCGTGGCCGGATCCCCGCACTGTTCTTTCCCGAAAATGTCGCGGGAAACCTCCAGAACATCCCATGCATGGTCATCAGATAATCGGGTGCCTCCGCCGTCCCCACATCCCGGATCCGCGGCCATTCGGTGTTCCAACCATGAGCTCCATCATAACTATGACTCGCCTTGGGAAGCCGGTAAAACGACCACTCCCCCCGGTCACGCACGCCAACCAGCAACGACTTATGATCCCAACCGGTGACCCAGATCGGGTCATTCTCCGGGTCGGGATTGCCATATATTCCACCCGGACCGGTTACCTCAACGAACTGGTTCCGCCTGATCACCTTCCAGTCAACTCCATCCCATTCGGCCAGTACTCCAGACTCCACATCGAACCGTTCAAGCGCCTCCTGCCCCTTCTCCCCGTTGTTGGAATAGACCAGCACCCCCTGTCCCGAATATAATCCCTTACCATGGGCCCCGGGAAGCAACACCCCGGCACTGTCAGGATTGCCCTCGTTCACAAAGGTCCGCGCATCCTTAAACAACGTTTGCACCTCCAGGGACGCAACGTCTGCCTCGTAGAATCCCTCCTCCATGGTTCCGAAATAGATCATCTCATCCGGTTGGAACAAGTGCTGCGCATTGCCGGTGAGGCGGCCGGTCATGTTTGTATACTGAATGGTACGTACGTTCCGCGCGCGATCGACCGCATAGGGTCCGATGAACAACTGCTCACTCTCCCGGTGGATCATCCGGTTGGCCGGGGTCCCCCCGATGCTCTCCTCCCTGGTGATCTGCTTCAGATCCGGGGTGATCTCGTACAGTTTATCGGACGATCCCTCCGGCAGGTGCGGACCATAGGTGATCACCCAGAGACGACCGGCCCACGGAACCACCGCCCCGGTGCCGCACTCTCCCTGCTGGTTGTAATAGGCCAGGTGCGGATAAATGCCGCTTATGTTTAAAGGTGTTTCTGTCTTATCAACGACAGGTCCACAGGAATATAAGAGGAGTATGAGCAGAAGAAACAGGGGAGTGTAGCGCATCAGATTGTGTTTTCTGCAAGATAATAAATTGAAACGAGCATGATAAGCGGGAATGCATTTGATACATATCATATCGTTTTTTGCAACCATCCTGCTATATTTACCCTCTCGTAAATAGAATACTAAACTGAAATACCGATACTACCATGAAGCTACAACTCTCTTTTTTTGCAACGTTGATGATCCTTTTGGCAGGCCGGGGAACGCTCACCGCCCAGGTGCCCGACGGGGGGATCATGCTCAATGCCACCTCGGGAACAACATTTCAGCAAATCGGACAGTGTACTGCCACGGCGGTTACTGTGGACGGACAAGCGTTTACTGACGGGATCAGGATCGAAGTGGGATCGGGGTTCTCAAACACCTATTCCGCGCAGGTGAAATTTCCATCCGTGGATGGTATCGCCGATGGCGACGTGCTCCTGGTCGCATTTTATGCGCGGACGATCTACTCTGAGGAGGAGACCGGTGAAGGAAATGTGAATGTGATCATCGAGAACAACTCCACCTATGCAAAGCAAATTCAGCAAAACATCAAGATAGGTAGTGAGTGGAAAGAATATTATGCCTCTGCAGTCTCAGGGACCACCCTGGGTGCCTCCCAGGTAAGCTACCTGTTCCACTGCGGATTCCCCAACCAGGTGATCGAAATAGCCGAAGTGCGGTACCTGAATTATGAACAGACCCGCACCCTCGATGAGATGCCGGTCACCGAGATTACCTATGCAGGTCAGGATCCCGCTGCCGACTGGAGAGCCCCTGCTGCAGAGAGAATTAACCAGTACCGGAAAGGGTTGGTAGAATTCACCGTATATGATGAACAGGGGCAGCTGTTACAGGATGCCGACCTCTCCGTGGAAATGGTAAAACATGATTTCGGGTTCGGAACAGCCATCGGGGCAAGTACATTCAACAACAACGAAACATACCGGACCAGGACCCTGGAAGATTTTAACGAAGTGGTCTTTGAAAATGACCTGAAATGGCCGCAGTTCAACGCGAACAACACTGCCCATATCGAAAAAGCCATGGATACCCTGGATGCACACAATATTCCCGTCCGGGGACACAACGTGATCTGGCCCTCTTACAGGTTTATGCCGGATTTCGTGGAGCAGATCAGTGATGATCCTGTCGCCCTGGAAAATGCCATTGACAACAGGATCGATGATGTAACGCAATTTACGTCAGGCAGACTCAACGACTGGGATGTGATCAATGAAGCCTACACCGAACACGATTTGATGGACATCATGGGTGACCAGGTGATGGCAGAGTGGTTTAAGAAAGTACGCCGGAACGACAGGGATGTGAAATTGTACCTGAACGACTATGCCATCCTGAGTGGCGGCGGAAAGAATGTGGCAAAACAGGACTTCTATTACAACCTGGTGGAATATATCGACGGACTCGGCGGGGGGGTCCAGGGAATCGGCCTGCAGGGCCATTTCAGCAGTGAACTGACCTCGATCAATAAGGTCTATTCCATCCTGGAGCGATATGCCGCGCTGGAGAAAGAGATCAAAATTACTGAATTTGATATCGATATCACCCAGCGCGAGGTGCAGGCCGATTACCTGCGGGATTTCATGACCATCACATTCAGCCACCCATCGGTAAAATCGGTGCTGATGTGGGGCTTCTGGGAAAACAAGCACTGGAAACCCGACTGTGCCATCTATAATGCAGACTGGACCCTGCGGCCGCACGGGGAGATGTGGCTCGACCTGATCTACAACCAGTGGTGGACAAAGGATACTACCATGGTCACAGATGCTTCGGGAAATGGAACGATGACAGGCTTCCTTGGCACCTACAGGTATACTGTAACGGATGGGAATATCGTACGGACCGGCACCTTTACAATCGATCGGCCTGTGGCTGGAGGCTTGACCAACGAGGTGGTGCTCTCACTGGACCAAGCGGTTCCTGAAACCGTATCTGTCAGCTCCTCCATCCCGGGATATATATGCGAAGGTGAAACTGCAGTCCTCTCTGTACCGGAAGGGGACGGACTGTTGTATACATGGTACCTCGACGGGGAGCCTTTGGACCAGTCTGCTGCCTCCATTTCTGTGTCGGAACCGGGAAGTTATTCGGTTGATGTGGCTAAGTCGGGCATTACCATTTCCTCTGAACCGTACCTGCTGGAGGTAAGATCCACCCCGGTTGCACAAATCACTCCCTCGGGGGAGGTGGGAGGGTGCCTTGGAAAAGAAATTACGCTTGAAACCACAGCTGTGGAGGGGGTTGAATACGCCTGGCATAAGAACGGTACCCAGTTCCTGGCCGATGTGGCTTCCGTTGAAATAACCAACAGTGGTTCCTATACCCTACAGGCCTCATCTGAGTTTTGCACGGCCAAATCTGAAGCGGCTGTGGTCCTGCTCGACAGGAACCCGGATACCGGGATCGAAGCCAGCGGCGATCTTTCAGCATGCATCGGTGATGGTCTATTCCTGACTGCGGCCAATGATGCTTCTGTGGATTATACCTGGTTTAAAGATGACGAGGAGACAGGAAGCGGACAATTCTACCTTGAGATCTCAGAGACAGGCGATTACCATTTTTCAGCAACGGTTGGTTCCTGCACAGCCTATTCAGATACCCTGCCGGTAAAATTCAATGAATACCCCGAAGCATCCATCACCGTCAACGGCGAAACCATGTTTTGTGAAGGAACTGAATTGGTGCTGGAGGGAAATCCCGGAACCGACCTGGTCTATACCTGGATGAAAGGGTCTTTGGTCCTTGAGGATGCCGACCAGACCATTGCAGTGGGAGAGAGTGGAACATATACGCTCATGACCACACTGGGAAATTGCGCTACTACTTCTGATCCCGTTGTCCTCACTTTACTGCCGGCAACAGACCCCGCGTGCGCAAATTCCGTGACGGAAACAGAGCTGGCAAACATCGTCTATCCAAATCCTTTCCGTGGATCGTTCACCTTTGATCCCGGCAATCTCACAGGCAAAACCAGGCTCGAACTATTCAATGCAACCGGACAGCTGCTCATGGTGAAAAGTCTGGATACACTCACCGGACCGATCAAAATTGAAAGTCCCGAGAAGGGATTACTGCTTCTGAAAATCACCAATGGAAATGCAGTCAGTATCCACAGGGTAACATCCGTATAACACCCCCGGATTCTACCGTTCCGAATCCCCCGTATATTTTTGGATATCATTGAGGTAATTCATAACTTGACTGATAATCAATCATTTTAAGACGATGAGACAGCAAGTCAGGATCACACTGATCTCACTTCTATGTCTGATTGTGTCATTGAAAACACAGGGACAGGACGGGCCGCTGATCCTCAAAACAGGATTCGGGATCCCGGAAATTTCCAATGTTGCCGTCGGATTACAATATATGCAGGCCCAATTTGTCGTGGGTTTTGGTTACCTGCCATTGCCCGAGGATGTGATTACGGCCCGATTTGCAGATATTTATCTTCACCTGCTGGGCAGTTCCCGTTTTACATCCATACATCCGTGGTACCTGAGAGCAGGGATATCCGGATTTCGTGAGAAAACACCGAGATGGATCGACCGGTTTTCCTACCTCAACCTGCGGATGGGCAGGTCCTTTCACCTCAATAAACAGCTGGCCATAGAGTTTGACCTGGGTGCTGCCTTTGAACTATCTTACAGCAGGGAAGAGATTGTCCCCACGACACGCTGGTTTTCTATTGATTTTCCGGTGTTGCCCGGAATAGGGACCAGGCTAGTTTACCGCATCGGGTTATAACCCGTCAGATGCGATGGTTGAAAATTCTTAACGGGAACTCTTCCTCACTCGTAAAGGCAGGAACCTGGCGACCTTCTCCTGGTAAGTGCTGTATTCAGAGTACTTTCCCGCCGAGATGCCCTCACTGAAATCACTGCTTCCGCGGAAGAGCAGGACCAGCAATATGGCTCCGATGACCGACCAGTTCAGCCACAACCCGGTGGCAATGACACTGAAAAAGTAGAAGGTGATCCATATGGCCTGTTCGGATGCATAGTTCGGATGCCGCACCACGCCCCAGAGGCCCGTGGATACAAATCCTTTTTTATATTTGTCAGGCAATGGCTGTCCCAATGCCCTGAGCCTGTTCTTCTCCTTCTGAAATACCCACTGTTGCTGATCGGCTATGGTCTCCAGCACCACGAATCCAAGGAAGATTGCCGCCACCAGGTAGTCGAACAAACCCAGTGGACCACCATTCATGCTCTGCAGGGCAGGAAGGGTGAATAACAGGATCAGTCCCATCTGGTAATAGGAGATGAACAGGAGGTTGAACAGGGTCCATTTCCAGTTGGCCCGGAATTCAGGTTTCGCTCGCAATACCGCCCACCTGTAATCCTCCTCGCCGGTCCAGAACTTCAGAGAATACCCACCCCTCCGGGAAAAATTGTAGGTAAGACGAATCCCCCATATGGTCACCAACGCAGCCATGAGCAGAAGCCTGGGCTCATATCCTGAGCGGATAGCAATGATCCAGACATAGGCAATCGGGATCACGCTCCAGAGCTTGTCCACCTGGCTGTAATTATTGCTGAAGAGGCTGACGATAAAAC
>JGI12048J13642_10058520_pt1 | contig 51345 bp, 46 predicted proteins | sample ElkSlonscriptome_16_FD_13642 | JGI IMG/M metagenome (IMG submission 13642)
GTTCGAGGCGGTCGTGTGGGTCGTCGCCGGTCCAGCGGGCGGCGGTGCGGTGGACGAGTCGGAGGCGCCATTCGGGTTGCCAAGCGTGGTTGAGGGGTTTGCCGGCCCACCAGACTTTGCGGTTGCACTCGTAGCCGGCGACGGGGCCGGTGGCGTCGGGGTCGCGGAGGACGGCGGCGCGGACGGCGTCGGCGAGTTGGGGCTCGAGGGATTCGTCGCTGTCGAGGTGGAGAAGCCAGGGTCGGGTGGCGAGGTTGAGGGCGACGTTCTTCTGGGCGGCGAAGCCGGGCCAGGGGTTGTGGACGACGCGGGCGCCGTGCTCGCGGAGGATGTCGGCGGTGCGGTCGGTCGAGCCGGAGTCGACGGCGACGATCTCGGCGGCGAGGTGCTGGACGGAGGCGACGCAGCGGCGGATGGTGGCCTCGTTGTCGCAGCAGACGATGGTGACGCTGAGTGCGTCGAGCGGTTGGGTGGCGGATGGCGGGGTGGCGGCCGCGGGGGAGGTTGGGCCTGAGGAGGATGGGCCCGAGGAGGTTGGGCCGAGGGGTGTGCCGATGGACGGGGGGTCGGCGGGCATTGGTGCAGGATACGTGGCGGGCGGTTGGCGGCGGCGGCGAGAGGGGTCGGCGGCGGGAGGGGCGTTCGGTCGGTTCGCTGGGGCGCGCGGCGGCGGGGAAGCGGCGGAGAGGATCGATTGGCGGCGGCGCGGCGGGAGTCGGCGCTGGTGGGCGAAGTTCTTAGGATTGACACCCCAGGCGATCGGGAAAGCGGCTGGCTCGTGACCCGTAGTGCAGAACCCGGAGCCCCCCGGATCGAGCGTGCTCGACAGGCGGCAAAAAGGTGGTCGGCGCATTGTGGACAACGTGTTCTTTTGGGAGAAGGGAGCGGAACTCCGAAATGTGCGTTGGGTGTGGACAAGCAGCGGAGGTCCGGGCGCGATGCGCCGGTTTCGGGCGCGTCAGGGAGGGGCTTACGCGATCTTTGCGCCTCCTCGGCCGAGCGCTCGGCAACGGCTGCGCCACGGATGCGACAGGGGGCCCCCAGCTATCAACACCGCTAAGTTTCGTGCGTACAAAGGCTTCGCGTCGATGCGCCAGTGTTGTCCACAAATCGAGGTCGTCTCTTTGGGAGTGAGTGAGGGAAAAATCATTCCTCATCAGGGTTCCGACCGGTCGCGGCAGGGCGATTGTCGGCGGTACTGGGCTTGGGCGGGGTTCGGCTGGAATCCTACGGGCGGATGTAGATAACCTGCGGGAGTGGTGGTTCGGACGGATGAGGACGGGATGGGCATAACCCTCGTCGAAGGCGTGTTACGGAGGTCCCTTAGTGCCATCGCTGACACGCGTGACAGGCCACGGTGGTTCGTTGAGCGACGGAGCGTGCTTGGAGCGTTTCGCCGCACCTGATACAAGGGAGACCGGCGCGGCCGTAGACGGCGTGTTCGTGGAAGCCTCCGGGGTCTCCCGAGGTGTTGAGGTAGTCGCGGATGGTGGTGCCGCCGGCGCGGACGGCGGCGTGGAGGATGCGTCGGAGTTCGTGGGCGAGGCGGCTGGTTTCATCGTCGGTGAGTTCGGCGGCGGGTCGGAGGGGGCCGATGCGAGCGGCGAAGAGCGCTTCGTCGGCGTAGATGTTGCCGACGCCGGCGATGGTGGCCTGGTCGAGGAGGGCGGCCTTGATCGATCGGGCCGGGCGGAGTTGGGCGGCGGCGGTGCTGGGCGAGCGTCGCGGGGCGAGGGCGGTGGCGAGCTGGTCGGGGGTGATGTCGAGGGCGTCGGGGCCGAGGCGGTGGAAGTGGTGTTCGAGGACATGGTCCCAGGTGGGGCAGAGCCAGACGCCGCCGAAGCGTCGGGGGTCTCGGAAGACGAGGCGGAGTGGGCCGGAGGCTGAGGCGTCGCCGCCCGTGCTTGTGCGAACGGCGGGCGAGGACGTGGATCGGCGCGAGGGAGAGCGTGGCTGGGTGGGTGGGGTGAGGCGCCAGGTGATGTGGACGTGGTCGGAGTTGGGGAGCGGTCGGCCGGCGGGTCTGAGGAGGAGGCTGCCGGTCATGCCGAGTCGGACGACGAGGGCGGCGCCGGAGTCGGCGCGGATGGCGATGACTTTGCCTTTGCGGAGGACGTCGGTGACGGCGGCGCCGCGGAGGAGGTCGTCTTTGGTCACGCGGCGGCGGGGGGAAGCGGGCGGGTTGGATGTTGAGGTGGCGGCGGCGGAGCGATTGGCGGGGTGATCGAGCGGGGGCTGAGGGGTGCGTGGTCGGCGGGACCAGCCGCCTGGGGGATCGCCTTGGGCGACGACGACGTCGCGGCGGTGGAGGGTGGCGTCGGCGACGGTGCAGCGGAGGATGGCGGCTTCGAGGCCGCGACGGACGGCTTCGACTTCGGGGAGTTCGGGCATGGGGGGAGGGTAGAGGGGAAAGCGATCGCGGAGCGGATAGGCGGCGTCACGCGGGCGTGAACGGCGATGCGTCCTCGTTCTTGGGTTGAGTGTCCGCAAACCTATTCACCCGAACGGGGTGTATTGGGTTGTAAGCGGGATACATGGTTGCGTGCGAGTTGTATCGCGAAGAGACGGGATACCGACGGCGGCCCCGACTTGATTTTCTCACGCACGGCAAGGAGCGACTCCGCATGAAGCTTGTGAAGAGACTCGTAGCGTCAGACTTTGTCCGAGGTATGGTGATAGGGAGTTTGTCGTTCGGCCCGGTCGCCGGGTTGAGTTCGGCATTGGGCGATTCCGCGGGAGTTGGAGCGCCATCGGCTTTGGGAAGCGAATCGGGGGATGCGGCGTGGTCGGAATTGGATGGGCTTTCCGCGATGGGGCGGGGACTGGAAGCGATACCGACGAGTGGTGGTGGTTGGAGGGATCATGTCGACGACGAGGTGGCGACGGGGTTTGACGAGTGGATCGACATCAATCGGAGCCTCAGTCGTGAAGCGTTCGGAACGGAGGTGGATTACGGTTCGATCTACACGCTGGAGGAGTCGCCTCTTTCGCCGGGCCTGGTGGGAGGTTCGGGGCCGGGTGATATGGCGTTCGTGCTGGACGTGCGGTTGGTCGTGGAGACGGGTAGCGGCGATCTTGCGATCGACGACGCGGAAGTGTTGGCGCACGAGCCGCGTGTGTGGGAAGTATGGGGTGTGTTCGAGGGGCCGACGGGGTGGGAATGGGTGCAAGGGACGGCGTTCTCGTTGTCTTTGCTGGACGCGAGTGCCGCTCCGACGGGTGAACGTGTGACCTACTTTATGGTGTGGGAGGAGCTGGAAGCGGATATCGTCGATTATCTGCAACTGCTCCCGATCGGTTGGGACGTAGACGACTTCGTTCCAGCAGGTGGGCCGGCGCCGATTTCAAGCGGCTTCGACTGCGCAGCGGAGTTGGCAGAGGATGTGGCGATTTGCGCAGCGGCCTACGCGGTTTGCCAAGCGTGGGTGAAGCGTGGAGCGTTGGGCATGTTGGTGAAATGCGTTCCCGTCTTTGGGGGAGGTCCCTTGGGTATCGCGACGGGTTCGCTTTGTGTGGGTCTTGCGATCGGATTAGCAATGGTCTCTCGGGGCGCGTGCCGAAAGGCATTCGTAGCATGTTTGCTGACCCTCGGGCTGCCCGAGGACCTGATCGACGCACTCCTGGGCTGCGGCATCATTTTGTATAAGTATGTGGTGGATGAAGACGCTGCGGGCGGTGCGGCGCCGTCGCGGGGGCCCGGGCCGCAGGCGCCAAACGTCGTTCCGCCCGGCGGTATGCTGCCGCAAGGTTGGTAAGTCGTGGTCTCCGAGTCGAAACGGATGGGCGTCATGAGGCTGGGAGCGTTTCGGAGGCGATCAACTCGAATGCGGCACAGTCGGAGTGTGTTCGGCGACCTGCCGCGTCGGGAGGCCGACCCGAAGCGATTCGGCCTGTTCGAGCAGGCGTTGTTCGCGTCGATGTTGCTTGGTCTGTTGTTGGCGGAGCGGGCGGCAGAGGATTGGCGGACGCGCGTGCTGCTGTCGGCGGGCGTGCTTCTGGCGTGGGGGGTGGGGTCCTGGTTGGTCGATCGTCGTCGCCCGAGCGCGCGGGCGCAGCGGTCGGCGGTTTCGTCGGTGATGAAAGATCTGAAAGCTGCGGCGAGATTGGGCGACCGCGCCGTGAGAGCAGGGGCAAGGCGAGACGAGCCCAGGTGAGCTCTTCGACGGGCGGGAGCGAATTGTCCAGGGTCTGACACGGGCTCGCGCGAATCGTCGTACGAGCGTGGGCGTCAGGTTTTGTCGGACGCGTCGTCGGCTTCTTCGTCGTCTTTGAGGCGGCCGAGGCGGGCGATGGCGAGGGTGGTGGCGAGGCCGGCGAGGGTGAGGGCGGCGGCGGCGGCGAGTTGGAGGAAGGAGGGGGTGAAGACTTCGGTGGGCCAGTCGTCGCGGGTGACGGGGTCGAGGGTGGGAGCTGGGGTGGTCGCCGCGGCGGCTGGGTCGGCGGAGGGGGTGGGGAGCTGTATGAGCGCGACGGGTTCGCCGGTTTCGTCGGTGGTGAGTTCGACGACGGCGCCGCCTTTGAGTTGGTCGCCGATGGCGGGCGGGACGGTGTGTTGGAAGGGGTAGAGGCCGAGGACGGAGCCGACGAGGAGCCCGAGGAGGAGTCCGAGGGTGGGTCGTTCGCGGTGGTGGAGGAGCCACTTGATGAGGTTGGAGAGTCCGGCGATGCCGACGACGACGCCGAGGCCGACGGGGAGGACGACGGTCCATTCGGCGAGAGCGGCGGCGGGGTCGCCTGCGGTGAGGGCGTCTTTGAGTCGGTCGACGGAGGCGAGGATGGGGACGTATTGACCGAGGACGAGGAGGAGGTATCCGCCGGAGATGCCTGGGAGGATCATGGCGGAGGCGCCGGCGATTCCGGCGAGGAAGAGCATGGGGAAGGAGGAGCCGGTGGTGGCGCCGTCTGCTTTGAGGAAGGCGAGCGCGGCCATGCCGGCGAGGCCGATGAGGAAGCCAGCGACGGCGGCGGGTGAGGTTCCGCCGGCGCGTTTGAGCATGTCGTAGACGAGGGGGACGCCGCCGAGGGTGAGGCCGATGAAGAGGGCGTACATGACCCAGCGGTGATCGACGACGAGGTCTTTGACGGGTCCGGCGAGGAGGACGATGGCGAGTGCGGCGGCGGCGACGACGGAGCCGAGGACGACGATGGAATAGGGACGGAAGCGGAGGGTGGAGACTTCGGCGACGGCGGCGATGAAGGCGCGATAGACGCCGGCGGCGAGGAGCATGGTGCCGCCGGAGATGCCCGGGACGAGGTTGGCGAGTCCCATGAGGACGCCGCCGATGGCGGAGCGGAGGGCGAGGGCGGGGTAAGAGGGAGAGGCGGGCGACGCGGGAGGGGCGGTGGGCGCGGGGGGGGCGGGGGTGTTTGCGGGAGTGGGCGCGGGCGAGTTCGCGGGAGCGGGTGAGGGTTGGTCGGCCTTGGGCTCGTTCATGTCGGACACGATAGCGGGCGCCGAGGGGGGTTCGGCGGGTCGCTAGGCGGGGTCCGATGAGGTGCGCGTCGGCGGCGGTTGGTCGGAGGCGTGCTGGTGGTTGTCGGCGGGTCGGAAGGTGATGAGTCGGCAGTTGCACTCGGGGCAGGAGACGGTTTCGTAGGCGAGGGAGCCGGTGGAACGGGGGGTGGCGGGGAAGTCTGGGAGGAGGTCGGGCGGTGCGACGTGGTAGGCGCACTGGGGGCAGGGGCCGGGGAGTTCGACGGTGCGGAGGCGGGGGCGGTAGGCGTGGAGGCGATGGATTACGACGCCGGCGACGAAGGCGAGTGCCGGGAAGACGACGTACCCGAATGCGGGGCGTTCGATCAGGCGTTCGAGGCGATCGCCGAGCGGTCCGTTGAGCGCATCCGCCACGGTGTGGAGGGCGGTCATGCCGAAGAGGGAGAAGAGAAACGTCGCAACAATTACTATCACGATGAACAGAAAATAGGGAATCTCAAAGTGCTGTCTTGCGAGGGCCTTTGCTTCGACGGACATGTGCCGGCCGCTGACGGAGCGTTCGGTGACGAAGGTGGGCGCGAGCGGGAGGGAGGGGGCGACTTCCGGAGGCTTTTGCATCGGTACTGCTCGCTGAATGGCTCCGGGCGCGCTGGGTCGATTCGACGCTTCGCTCCCGGAGGAGCCGCCGCGGTCGGACGGCGGCTTGGCATCTCGTTGACGTCGTATGTTCTACGTGCGAACGCGGTTGGCGGCAAGTATGTGGGCGCTCAGTCGCCGCGGCAACGGGTAACCTCGATGTCTCGGGTAAATCCTAAGACGTCGCGACTGGCTCGTGGTGGTGTTGGGTAGGATGGGTGCTGAGCTTCGACCGGGCGGTTACGCCGTGGGGGAGCAAGCCGTGGTGGCGATCGCAGGTTTCGGAGGTGTCGGTCGCTGTGATGCGGACACGAAACCGCCCGCCGAGAAGGGTTCGGCGGGCGGTCGTTGTGTGAGGGGATGTGAAGGGGCGCCGGGTCGGTTAGGGGCAGGTCTGTCCGAAGTTGCCGAGGACTTGGAGGAGGTCGTCGGCGTTTACGGCGTTGTCGCCGGTGAGGTCGCCTGGGCATGTGGAGGCGAGGGCGTCGGGGGCGGCTTCGAAGGCGCCGAGGTCGATAGCGAAGGGGCTTGAGAAGTTGGCGACGCCGGGGACGTCGTTGAAGCGGAGGTTGCCGGCGATGTCGAGGAGACCTTCGCCGCCGGCGTCGGAGTAGGCGTCGAAGTCGCCGGCGTCGATGCCGGGGGAGTCGGCGGTGAGGCGGAAGTCGCCGTTGGCGGCGTCGACGAAGTTGGGCGCGGCGTCAAAGTTGTCGCCGGTGAGGCCCGGGTAGAGGTTGCGGGTAGCTGTAACGTCTCCGGTGGCGAAGGAGGCGACGGCGGCGTCGAAGACGCAGTTGGTGATGATCGCGGAGGAGCCGGTCGTCATCTGGATGCCTCCCGCTCCGAAGCCGCCATCGACGACGGTGCAGTTGGTGAATTCGACGGTGGTGTCGGCATTCTGGGCGAACAGCAGAGCGTTGACGTCGCCCGTTGCGAAGACCGAGTTGACGGCTTCGAAGGCGCCGCCGAAGCCGACGAAGATGCCGGAGCGAGTCCCACCCGGATCGACGACGCCGGACTCGACGATGCAGCGGTCCAATGACAATCGGCCGTCGCGCACGCTGATGGAACTTGAGATGCTGCTGCCTTGGTTGTCGCGCATGACGACGTTGGAGTAGGAGACGAAGCCACGCGAGGAGACGGCGCCGCCGTTCGTGGCGCCTTGGTCGGAGCGTCCCTGGGCGAGGGTCAAGCCGCTGACGGCGCTCTGGTCCTGGCTGTCGTGGCTGAAGATGCGGTCGCCGGCGAGTTGACCGAGGATGAGCGTGTTGTCGGGGCCGTTTCCGACGATGTCGACGTCGGCGTCGTTGAACTGGATGCCGCTTTCGGAATAGCGGCTGGCGAAGAGAAAGAGCGTGTCGTTCTTGGAGGAGGTGGCGACGGCGTCGGCGATGGTGAAGTGGCGGTCGTGCGTGGTGCCGTTCTCGATCGTGCCCATGACGAAGTCGCCGAAGATGTCGAGTTGGTACGCGCCGGTGTCGATCGGGGTGGGCGTTCCGGTTGGTGCGACAAGGAGTCCGTCAGAGAACCCCGCGTCGGCCTCGGTGTTTCCGAGATTGAATGCGCCGACGGCGACGATGTAGCGGCCCGGCTGAAGCGTGAGTTCGAGGAACGAATCCAGCGAGCGGGTGGAGCCGTTGCGGTCGCTGCCGACGGTGGCGTCGTCGTTTGAGGCGACAAAGTTGGCGGCCGACAGAGGCTGGCCGTCGTCCTCGTAGAGGCGGAGGAAGCTGTCGAAGTACGTCGGGAACGCGTCGTACGAGAGCACGTCGATCTGCACGGTGGACACTTCGGTGACCTCGAACGCGAACGTATCGACGGAAATCCCGCCGATGTATTGAGAGGAAGCGTCGGTGCCGTCATCGTTGGAACCGATTGTGGCTTGCGTGGAGTGGAGTTGGTCGGTGATGAAGAACGCGAGTGATTGGGCGTGGGACGGCACAGCGATGGCGGCGAGCGCGGTGACCGCGCCGAGGCCGGGGGCGAACATTTTCATGTGAGACTCTTCTCTCGTGGGGGTCGGCCCGCGGTGGAGCGTAGCCGTTGTTGACACGCGCACAATGCGAGCGATAACGGAGAAGGTAGGTGCGATGCGGCGGTGCCGAGCCGCAGATGACAAAGAAACCGGCAATTGAAAGCAAATGAGCCAAATCGTTGGGAGAGTGGGTCGTTTGAGGCGCGGAACGGCGGCGGGCCGGGCTCGACCCGTGGCGCCGGTCTTGATGCGGCGTGATGGGGTAGGATCGCGTAGGGGGCCCCGATCGCGCGGCGTTGGTGGGGTGGTGCACCTGCCCTCCGGCGCCGGGCCGAGCGCCAAGAAGCGCGACCAGTAGCCCCGCCAGGACGCGGGGTTCTTTGGTTTTTGGGGTGAGTTCGACCGGGTGGGGTGTGGTCGGCGGTGGTGCGGGGAGATGCGTGCGCGGCGATGAGGCGGGGTGTTCGGCGTGCCGGCGGCGGCGGTCGTGGATCTCGACCAATTGACGGTCGAGTGGTGAATTAGTCGGGAGGTCCGGCGGGGTTGCCGCCGATGGGCATGGTGTAGAAGAAGAAGCGGTCGTCGCGTTGCCAGCCGAAGTTTTCATAGAGGCGTTGTGAGGCTTCGTTGTCGGCGCCGGTTTTGAGCGTGAGCTTTGTGGCGTCGGCGGCTTTGGCGAAGGCGATGGCTTCGTCGATGAGCGCGCGGCCGACGCCGGAGCGGCGGGCGGATTCGTCGACGTAGAGATCGTTGAGAACCCAGTCGCGGGCGAGCGAGGAGGAGGAGAGTTTGGGGAGGAGCTGGGCGAAGCCGACGACTTGTTCGTCGAGGAGGCCGACGTAGATGACGGAGTCGTTGGCGCGGAAGCGTTCGGCGATGAAGGCGCGGACGACGAGGGGTTCGTCGGGCGAGCCGTAGAACTGCCGGTATCTGTTGAAGAGGTCGGCGACGGCGGCGAGGTCGCGCGGCGAGGCGCGGTGAACACGGACGTTGTCGGGGCGGTCGGTCATGTGAAGAGGTGTACCACCACGGGGGTCGGGTCGCCAGTGGTTGGGAGGCCCGGATGGAGGGTGGCGGGAGAAAGTGGGGGCTGGTGGGCCGGGCCGGGGGGGGGGGGGGGCCGGTGGCGGCGGCTGGGGGTGTGTTGTTGAGAGAGCGAGCGGGTGGAGTGGGGTGCTGGGGGACAGGTGGGTTGGACGTTCAGATGTGGGCGATCGCGCTGCGCAGGTCGGGCGGGAGCGCGTCGCGGATGGCGTCGACGGTGCGGCGTTCGAGGTCGCGGAGATGCCGGATGATGATGCGGATTCGGCGTTGGTCGGGGTCGAGTTCGCCGTCGGGAGTTTCGATCAGCGTTCTAATTAGGTCGCTGTCGAGCGATTCGTAGTCGTCGGGGATGCCGAAGGGGTCGCCGGAGACGGTGACGCGGGCTTCGCCGATGGGAGTTTGGAATTCGAGCGAGAGATCGCCGCGTTGGAGACGCGTCCTTCCGCCGAGGTACGGCGTGTCGGGCAGGGTTGAGAAGCGCTCGAGGATCTCGAGGATGCGGTCGCGATCGTCGATGTAGCGCTCCCGGATCGGGGCGAGGCGTTCGATGACTTCTTTGGGTACGGCGGGGACGGCGCCATCCGCCCGTAACTGGTGCGTGCGGAGGAACCTTGGTTCTCCGACGACGTCGAATCGGCTTTGTGGGGCGCAGACACCGAGGACGTCGAAGATGCGGACGGTGCGGTCGTTGGCAAGAGCCCTGGCCAGTTCGCTGCCGGGCTCGAGGTTGAGGCGGAGGCGGCCGGGATGGGCGATGCGTTCGGCGGCGCCGAGCAGGCGCTGGGCGTGGTCGGGGGCGGCGGCGTCGATCATGGCGCTCAGGGTGGAGCGGTTGAGCCGGTCGATGTCGCGGCGGGTCTCGATGAAGGCGAGCATGCGTTCGCGGAAGACTTGCCTAATTCTTTCTATATCTTCCTCGGCTCGGGCCTCATTGAGCGCGGAGTTCGCGTCGTGGACGCGACGGGCGGCGTCTTCGCTGCGGCGGAGGAGTTGGGCGGCTTGGCTTCGGTAGGCGTCGAGCATGTCGGCGAGGCCGGCGTCGTCGGGCTCGAGTTCGGCGGCCTCGAGGACGAGAACGGGGTCGAGCGCGACGCCGAGGAAGTTGGCGTGGTTCTGGGCGAAGGCGATGCGCTCGACTTCGGCGACGGCGAGGGGGAGGCGTTCGCGCTCGGCTTCTTCGAGGAGGGGCGCGAGGTCGCTTATGAAGCGGTCGATCGTGGTGTCGCGGCTGGTGTTGAAGTCGTGCAAGGTTTGCCGCGACTCGCTCGCGTTCCGGGCCCAGTCGTGTTCCCACTCCCAACGGATGTCGGATTCGGTTTCGCGTAGGCGGAGGAAGGCCGCGGCGATGTCGGCTTCGGCTTGGCGGGCGAGTTCGTCGAGCGTGGCGCGGCGGTCGGGGCCGAGGCGGAGGAAGTCGGCGAGGCGCTCGCGGCCGGCGTTGGCGAGAAGCGGCTCGTGGGCGGTGATCTTGTCGGCCTCGCGGCGCCAGATTCGGTTCATCGCAGCGGAGACGGGGCTGCGGGAGGTGTAGCGGATCCACGCGACGTCGTCGTCGTCGAAGACGGTCGGCTCGGAGGCGATCTCGTGCAGGGGCGGCTGGGCGAGGAGCGAGGCGGAGACGATTAGCGCGGCGAGTGCGGAGGTGCTCATGGCGGCGAGTGTACCGGGGCTTCGCCAGATTTCGTGATCGGCACAGGCCGACCGGGGTCGGGGCGTGGGCGAGCCGGGAGAGCGGCGTGATGGCGTCTTCCGCGTTGTGGATCGGATGCTGCAAGGCGCCCGTGCGGTGCTGGGCGCCGCGTCGGTCAAGGTGGAGTTGAATGGGAGGGAGGAAGAGGGTTTGCGATGCATCCGTTTCCGCCGATCGAAGCGTTGCGTGTCGCGGCGGGGGGCTTGATGCGGTCGTCGCGCGCGGTGGAGGAGGCCGGGGCGGATGTGGTGCGGGCGGCGGGCGGTGGTGGTGATGCGGCGGCCGCGCGTTCGGCGGCGGCCGGCGTTGGGGATGGTGATGTCGCTGATGCGGGCGCGATGCGGGTGCGGGCTGCGGATCGGGCGGACCTGTCGGCGGACACGCGGCAGGCGGCGGAGCGTCCCGAGCTGGCCGAAGCGGTGGTGAAGCTGCTGGCGGCGGAGACGGGGTATCGGGCGAACGCGGCGTTCGCGGCGCGGGTGGCGGAGATGGGCGTGCTGGAGGGGCGCGGCGGGCGGGTGGATGAGGTGGGGTGAGCGGGGCGAGCCCGAGGGGGACGGGGAAGAGCGGCGGGGTGGGCGTCAGAAATCGGCGAGGGCGTGGCGGACATCGAGCGGGAGCTGATCGCGAATGAGTTCGGCGTAGCGGCGTTCGAGGGCGTGGAACTGGTCGACGATGCTGCGGAGGCGGCGCTGATCGCCCTGCAACTCGGAGACGGGCGTGACGACGAGGTCGCGGAGAGCGCGGGCGCCGAGTTGCGGTCGGACGTCTGGGGCGTCGATCCCGTCGCGTTTGAGGCTGATGTAGGTGCTGCCGTGGGGCGAGGCGAACGAGGCGCCGATGTGGTGGTGATAGACATGGAGTTCGCCGCCGAGGTAGGGATAAGTGGGCGTCGGCGCTACGTTCTCGAGCTGTTCGAGCAGTCGATCGCGTTCGAGGGTGTAGCGTTCTCGGAGCGAGGCGAGCCGATCTCGCGCGTCGTCGGGAAGGGGCGGGAGGAGGCGTGCGGCGACGCGGCTGGTGTTCGGATCGGGAGGCAGCATGAACGGGCTGGGCGGTTCGGGGACGGCGAGCGCGTCGAAGAGGAGGCGGACGCGGCCGTCGGCGAGCTCGTTGGTCATGGGTTGTCGGGGGCGAAGGTTGAGCTGGATGCGGACGGGGCGGAGGAGACGTTGGGCGCCGTCGAGCAGGCGGTCGGCCTCGTCTGGCGTCGCGGCGTCGACGATGGCGGTGAGCGTGGAGCGGTTGAGCCGGTCGAGGGCGCGGCGGCTGTCGAGAAAGGCGACGACGCGGTCGCTTTGTTCGGCTTCGGCGCGTTCGCTCTCGCGTTGCCTGCGCTCTCGTTCTGCGTCGGTGACCTGTGAGCGGCGGGCGTACGCGTCCTCGACCTCGACGCGGGCCACGACTCGCGCGGCGGTCGCTTCGAGGAGTCTGCGAGCGGCGTCGTCGGTCCGAGCGACGAGACTCGCGGACTGTTCGCGGTAGTCGGAGAGGAGTCGTCGCCGGGAGGGGTGCTGGGGGTCGAGGCCGGCGTGTTCGATGACGAGGACGGGGTCGAGGGCGACGCCGAGGAAATTCGGCGAGCGTTGGGCGATGGCGACGCGTCGGACTTCGGCTGCGGCGAGCTCGATGCGGTCGCGTTCGGACTCGGTGAGCACAAGCGTGACGTCGTCGATGAACCGATCGATGGCGGCGGTGACGTCGGCGTCGAACGCGACGAGGGCGGCGATGCGTTCGCCCGAGGCGCCGCTGCGTGCGTATCGCCGGTTCCAACCGGCGTCGGCGTAAGTCTCGCGGAAGCGGAGGAGTGCGGCGTCGAGCGTCGCGTCGGTCTCGTGAGCGAGGGCGGCGATGAGCGAGCGGCGTTCGTCGTCGAGATCGAGCAGGGCGATGAAGCGCTCGAGACCCGCCGGCGCGAGCAAGGGGTCGACGGGCGTCGGGCGCCCCGTGTCGACGAGGCTGAAGCGCCCGCCGGCGAAGTCGGTTGGGGCGCGTGAGGAGAAGCTGAGGCCCTCGACATCGCGTTGGTCGAAGGAGACGGGTTCCGGCGCGAGTTCGTGGAGCGGCGGCGCCGAAGCGAAGAGGATGGAGACGACGGCGATGGCGAAGGCGGATGCGGCCATGCGGTCGAGTCTATCGGCGGCCCGACCGTTTCCGAAGAGCGGACCCCGGACGCTGCGGAGAGGCGCGGTTTCAGGGACTGCGATGGCGATTCATTGAAGCTGCGGTTCGGAGGTTCGAAGCGTGACGACATGGGTGGAGCGTGAACGCGCATGAAAAACCCCGCCGGGTGTGGCGGGGTGGGGAGTTGGCGTGACGCCCCTTGTTTGTTCGGCGGGGCTCTGGTGTCGTCGGCTGCTTACTCGAACGGAGCTTCTTCGGAGAGGGCGACGTAGTCGGTGACGGTGGCGTCGTTGAGGCAGGCTTCGATGATGGTGCGTGCGTAGGGGTGGAGGTCGTCGTCGGCCTGGAACGGCGCGAGCTCGCGGACGAAGTATTCCTTCAACTGCTTGATGCCGTTGTCGTAGCCTTCTTCGCCGACCTCGGGCTGCGTTTCGGGGCGGAGGAACCAGGTCGGGATGACGGTGCCTTCGATCTGGATGGTTTTGAGTGCGTAGCCGAAGAGGGCGGAGCGTGCTTCGACGAGCTGCTCGGGTCGGAAGGGGTTGGAGCCGCGGCGTGCGAGGTATTCGCGCATGATCCATTGGGGCATGAAGCTGGTGGCCCAGGCGCCGATGTGCTGGTTGGGCACGAGCGAGAAGAGGGTGTCGCGTGTGGAGAGGACCTGTTTGAGGAGGATGTTGGCGTGCTCGACGCGTCGTCCTGTGGCGAAGGGCCAGTAGGAGCCGACGCCTTCGGAGGAGAGGCCTTGCGAGTCGACGATGGAGGGGTTGGCGTGGCCGCGTGGTGCGACGAGGCGCCAGAGCCAGGCGAGGGCGGGCGGGAGGATGTGGAAGAGCCCGGCGACGCCGTAGGTCGGGTGGAGCTTGGTGCACGGCGGGGTTCGGACGCCGATGCTGCGGACGTCGACGGTGACGGCGCCGTTGACCACGTTGGGGACTGCGGTGCGCGGGATCACGACGCGGGGGTTGGGGCAGGGCTGGCCGGGCGCGTCGTGGATGTGTTCCCAGATGAGCGCCGTGGCGTTGGGGGCGGCGTCGATGTTGAGGAAGAGAAGGGGCTCGGTGGGATGGATGCAGGTCTTCTCGAGGTGCGGGTCGACGCCGTAGTTGGTGATGTGGTTGACGCGGACGAACCAGGCGTCTTCGGCGTCGACGAGAGTGAGTTTGTGCTGGCCCGGGACGTCGGAGGTCTGGAGTCGCGGCGGGCAGAGGGCCATGTCGTCGGTGACGGGGAAGACTTCGCAGGTGCGTGGGAGGGTGAGGTGTCTGCGTTCGCCGGTGACGATGTTCTCGCCGAGGAGGAGTCGGCCGTCGGGCTCGCGGTGGACGTGTTCGAGCATCTCGCTCTTGCCGCCGCCCGAGGCGCCTTCGTGCATGAAGACGACTTGGTTGTCGTACGGCGTCTGGACGAGGGCGGTGGAGCAGTGGGCGGTGGTCCAGCCCTGAGTTTCACCGAGGTTGAGCAGGACGCCGTAGATGCCCTTCTTGGCGGAAGGTCCGGGGTAGAGGTTGTAGCTGAAGAGTTCGTGGATCTCGTCGGTGCGGTTGTGGACGACGACCTGTTTGCCGTCGAAGTGGGTATGGCGGAAGGGGGGCGCGGTGTAGATGACGGCCTTGGGGTGGAACTCGTCGCCGATCTCGTCTTCGTTGAGGATGCCCTGGAGCATGGCGAGGCCGAGTGCGAAGAAGCCGGCGTTGGCGGGGGCGATGGCGACGGCGGGGACGGAGTCGTCGCCGACGCCGGCGCGGAAGGCGAACATCGCGAGATGCTGGGTTTTCATCCACTCGAAGGTTTCTTCGCGGACGGGGTCGAAGGGTCCGCCGAATCGTTCGGTGTAGGTGGGTTTGTTGGTGGGTCGGTCGTCGCCGATGACCATGCAGTCGGGGTCGCGTCGGCGCATGTAGGGCTCGACGTAGTTGGCGGCGACGCCGTTCTTGACGTTGGAGACGCGGGCCTCGATGACGGACTTGCCGTCGGGGAGTTCGTAGGCGACGTCGTGGTAGCCTTCGGGCCCGGCGTCGCGGACGGCGAGGGCGGCGAGCTCGTCGACGGTGTAGGCCAGCGTGACGCTCGGCGCGGCGGCGAGCATTTCCTCGACGTGGGGGGGCATGCCGAAGCGGGTCCAGGCGTTGGTGGCGGTCGTCGCGGCGGTCATCTCGAACTCCGTTGCTCGTCAGAGGAATGGAAACGTGGTACACGCACCCGCGGGACAGGGGCAGGCCGAACGCGGTAATCACAGCGCGGCCCGGGCGGGTCTTGGTCGATTGGACAAGCCATGATATCCGGGAACCACTCGTCTCTGTAGGGGAAAGCTTGGAGTTTCTGTCGGGTTGCTGCCCATTCCGGGTTGGTTCGTGCCGGCAGGGTCGTTGTCGCGGGTGGACGGGGGACGGGGCGGACGCCGAAGCTGCGGGAGTGGGTGGTTCGGGCGAGCGTCGGGAGCGCAGCCGCGCGGACGGGCAGGGTTTGATTGGAATGCGGCGTCGATCGCTGGCTGTCGGCGGCGTTGGTTCGGTGGATGCTGAACGAAGGCCGCGGAGTTTGAGCGCGCGCTCGGGGGTCCGCGGCGTCAGCCGGCGCGGCGGTGGGTTTGGGTTTGGGGTTGGGGTTGGCGGGCGTCGTTGGGCTTGACGGAGCGGAGGCGGAGGGCGGCGCGGGCGGCGGCGAGCCAGGAGGCGCGTTCGGGTCGGTCGGCGGGGCGTGCCGCGTCGGCGGCCGGGTCGTTGGTGCGGGGCGGCGTGGGCGGGGCGGTGGGCTTCGCGGCGTGGCTGGCGATGGCGGGCTGGGCGGCGGTGGCGCTGGCGGAGGGGTCGTGCGGGAGGGTGGAGGGGTTGGCGTCGTCTGCGGCGGGGTGCTGTGTCGAGGCGTCGGGGAGCGGTGGGTCGTCGGGCAGGAAGCGGTCGATTTCGCGGCCGAGCCGGAGGCCGAGGTCGGCGAAGCGGAGGCGGGCGGGTCCGAGTTTGATGGTGTCGCCGGGAGTGATGCGTGCTTCGAGGACGCGGCAGCCGTTGGCCCAAAGGCCGTGCTTGGAGTCGAGGTCGCGGACGACCCAGCGGTCAGCGTCCTGGTCGATGCAGAGGATCTCGGCGTGGAAGCGGGAGACCATGGGCTCGGGGACGACGATGTCGCACTCGCGCGAGCGGCCGACGAGGAAGCGTCGTTTGCCGGCGACGTCGTGCCGCGAGAGGACGGAGCCGTCGAGAGCGATGGCGATGGCTTCGAGCATGGCCGGGCGCCCCGGGGTAAGGGGTGAGGCGAGGCGAGGCGAGAGCGGAGCGTGGCGGCCGCGGCAAGAGGGGAGTGGAGGCGGGGCCGCGCTCCGGCGATCCCCCGATCGACAGCCCCCGTGGATGGGCACGCGAACGGCGCGCCAGCGAGACAAGTCGCGGGAGCGGCGGGGCTTTCGGGGGAGGTCGAGCGACGGCGCGGATGTCGGGTATGAATGAAAGCCGCCTCGCGGTAGTGGCGAGGCGGCGGGGGTAGTGTGATGGGTTGGGGGGTCAGCGGAGGTTGGCGGTTGGGTGGTTGGGGAAGAGCTTGCGCAGCTCAGCCTGGGCGCTGTCGAGAGCGTCGGGCCGGTCGAGCATCTCGGGTCGGTAGAGGAGGACGAGGGAGTTGAGCGCCGTGGCGTGGTGGGTGTTGAGGCGGCGTTGGTCGGCGGTTGGGAGTGCGACGAAGTCGGGCGCGCTGCGGATGTCCCGGACGATGGTTCGGACGGCCTCGAAGCGTTCGGCGGCTTCGGCGGGCTTGCCGGCGTGGCCGACGGCGAGCGTCATGGCGACGTCGGAGAGTTGGAGGCGGAAGGATTGGAGGTCGGGGTTGTGGAGGATGTCTTCGAGGGCGGCGAGGTGGTCGGGGTCGAGGCGTCGCTCGCCGGCGACTTCGGCGCGTTCCATGAAGAGGTGGACGCGGGAGCCGTCGTCGGCGCCGAGTGAGGGGAAGGCGTTTAGGAGGGCGTCGTAGGAGTTGGCGGCGCTGGCGCGGTCGCCGAGTCGCTTGTACGACCGGGCGTTCTCAAGGACGAGCCGCTGGATCTCGTCGTCGTCGAGTGGGAGCCAGTCGTGGTAGAGCAGCGAGTTGCGGACGCGAATCGCGGTTTCGTCGTCGCCGAGGCTGGCGAGCGTTTCGGCGTAATGCTGCGCGACGTTCTTGTAATCGAAGGTGACCAGCGCCTGGACCTCGGGAGCACGGGTCTCGAAGTGGACGACGGCGCGTCGGAGGGCGTCGCGCATGTCGTGGCGGGACATGGTTTCGGCTTCCGGGAGGAGGCCGCCGGTGGCGGCGATGCGGAGCACGGCCATAGCGCGCGGATGGTCGGGTGTGCGTTCGACGACCGCGTGGAGGAGTTCGCGCGACTTGGCCGGCGCGACGCGCTGAAGTTGGAGGGCGGCCTGGTAGCGAAGGCGTGCGGCACGGTTGGGGTCGTCGCGCTCGGCGTGGGCGGCGGTGGATTCGATGAGGTCGAGGGCGGCGTTCGAGAAAAACTCGTTGTCGTGGTCGTCGAGGTCGTCGAGGTCCGCGTCGCCGAGGAGGCGGGCGAGGAGCGAACGGTCGTTCGCATCGAGCGGCGTGAACGCGGCGCGGGCGTCGGCGTTGGCGCGGACGACCCAGTGGGGGCGGGTGCGTCGGACTTCGGGAGGCACGACTCCGGTGCGTTCGGCGGCGTGGAGCGGCGGGTCGATGAGGTCGAGCGCGGGGGGCGAAAGCGAGGGGGTGGCGGACAGTTCGGCGGCGTCGGGGGCGGTCGGCGCCGCGAAGGCTGCGGGGGGAGTGAGGGCGCCCGAAGTCGCGGACAGGGCGGCCGCCAGAGCGGCGAGTGGCTTCACGGTGGTCTCCTTCCGAAGCGGGCGGATGGGCGCTCGTTCGAGTCTGCGGTGGCGGACCGCCCGGCGTTGCGAGCTTTGAAACGTACCTTCGCTTCTCGTGGTAGACAAGACGTTGTTATGAGTTTTCAACGTCGGATTGTACCCTACCCGGTGTTGCGTAGTGCGGATAGGGGCAGCCCGGGCCGTGTCGGGTCGCGGGCGGCGGGGCGTTGGAGGCTCTCTCCGCGATGAACTACCACGCCGCCGTCGTCCTCGTCCACCGGCCGAGGTCGGCTGGGTGGTTACGCCAGCGGTTTCTTCGTGCGTTTGCCGGTGAGGTAGGACTCCATGATGGTGGATTCGAGGTCGCCGGCGGTGCAGTAGAAGGCGGCGCCCTGGACGAGGCGGGTGAGCTGGTCGATGAAGCCGACCCATTCCATGGCGTGGTATTCCTCGATGAGGGCGAAGCTGGAGATGCGGACGCCTTGCTGGGTGCAGAGGAAGGCTTCTTCGAGCGTGGCGTCGGTGGAGGCGGCGGCGGGTGGGTAGATGAGGTTGAGGATGTCGCCGCCGGCGCCGGGGCCGAGGGCGGCGGGGCGGGAGAGGTGGGCGGTCGGCTGGCCGTCGGTGATGATGAAGATCTGCTTGTTCTGCGAGCCGCGGCGGGCGAGGGTCTGGCGGGCGAGGCGCAGGGCGTGATGCAGGTTGGTGAAGTGGGGGTGGGTCTGGTCGGCCTGGTCGAGGGGCACGCGCACGCGGACTTCCCACTCGCGGGTGGTGATGGGCTTGGGCATCACGGTGGGGAGGTCTTTCTCGAGGAGTCGCTCGGCGGTGGAGGCGAAGCCGATGAAGTCGACGGTGTCGAGGGGGAATTTCTGGCGGATGAGGCCGGCCATGCCCATGGCGACGCGCTTGGCGGCGATGTGGCGGCCGTAGCGCATCATGGAGCCCGAGAGGTCGATGAGGACGCAGGTGGCGCAGTCGGCGGAGGCTTCGACGTTGAAGAGCTCGAAGTCGCGGTCGTCGAGGCGGAGGGGCAAAACGTTGTCGAGGGGGGCCGCGGCTGGGGAGTGGGGGTTGGAGAGCTCGCGCACTGCGCGTTGGATGGCGTTGCGGATGGTGGTGTTGATGTCGAGTTCGGAGACGGGGTCGCCGAACTCGTAGGGGCGTGTGCCTTCGGTGCGATCGCCGGCGCGGCCGGGGTCTGGGGTGGGGTGTCCGTCGCGGGCGGAGGGTCGGAGGTTGTGGAAGATTTCGAGGAAGGCGCGGTGCTGCATGCCGCGGACCATGCGGGGCGTGGGGTGGAGCTTGCCGTCGTCGTCTCGTTCGAGGAGGCCGGCGTCGATCATGTCCTGGATGAGCTGCTGGATCTGCTCGTCGGGGTGCTGATCGAGCGCGTCGAGGCCCTGCTCGCCGTACTCGGTGATGAAGTCGGTGAGTCCCTTGGGGGGGAAGAGCTCATCGGGCGAGAGGAAGCGGCCCGGGCCGTCGGGGTGGAACTCGGCGTAGGTGGTTTTGCGGGGCATGGGGAATGGTAGGGGGGGAGGGGGGAGACCGCGCGGCGTGCCATTAAGGCCGCCTCACCACCACAGCCGTGGAATTCGAGGTGTTGTCCCGGTCCTCGTAAATCCGCCTGATTTGATCAACGAACTCTTCCGGCAGCGTTTTATTTCTCACGAGGCGGGCCGCATTGAGTGGTTTCTCGCTGGTTGGCGGTGAGGTTTCGACATAGCAGTGAGACGGCAGGCAGGGATGAAACTCGTACATGTTCGCAACACCCTTCGAGCCCCGGAGCTTGAGGACTTCCTTCCAGATTCTGACGCTAGTCGATCTGCTTTTACCGTTGTTGTCATCATGATCGCATACAACGAAGTACGGAATAGAAAATTCGTTCAACACACGTTGCAGAGTGGGTATCGAATCCTTTGAACCAGCACTCACAACCGTCACAGCACGATCGATGAAGCCGCCTTGCTCTGCAGCAGCCTTTATGAAGATGACATCTTCAGGGCCCTCCGTCACGATGACGCGATCCGCAAAGAAGATTCGGCTCATGTCACCCGACATGAGCGCAATCTCCTTTAGGCGTGCCCTATCGTCTGCGTCGGTCTCCTTGTATGCTGATGACGCACCAAACCGCTCGGAAGGCGCAGAACTGGAAGCACGACGAATTATGTTTATCGATTCTGCATAATCTAGTCGAATCAAATGGTTACTATGAGTCGACAAGACGATTTGATCAGTCTTTGATATGGCCAAAAGATCGTCGTAGAACGACTCTTGTGCTTGAGGATGCAAAAACAGCTCTGGTTCCTCGAAAAGTATGATCGAGGAATCGGCCGCATCCGAATCTGCGTTTGATTCTTGTGCGAAGTTGCCGCGCTCTTGACGAAAATCAGCGAACAGACGAACAACTGCAAACAGAAGTTGCCTCTGCATGCCATCACCCTTTAGGGCCAATTCGTTTTTGCTTCCGTCATTGATATCGAGGCGTACGCTCGATGCAAGCAGATCAACAAGTCGATCTACTTGAGCGCATATAGCGCAGGAGACGCCAGGCCACGAACCGAGTTGCTTTTCCAAATGCCTTTCGATTGCGTCAAATTCAGGAAGCCGGTGATCCGATGGATTGACAAGATCTTCGACGCGACGTACAGCACGTTCCGCCTCGGAAAACTCCGTGCAATCAGCACGTGCTCTCAACACGCCCGCCACAACTTGATTGAGCAACGAGGTCTTCCGTCCGTAAACCTGTGGGATTATATCGCCAGCAGCCGGGATGAAGACGAGGTTTGGTAGTTCGCTGGTTGCGGTGCTACTTCGACCCCGAAACTCTGAGGGCGACAAATTGCTTGAAAGGCTAACGGTGTCCCGATGTCGTTTCAGATATTCCTCGATGAACTGGCGATGGGCGGCGCGTGTGACATTGCCACTTGCAGTCCTCTCGGCGTAATCAAAGACATCAATGCCAATCTCTTGCCAGAAGCTTGAATCATTGTACCGATCAAATCCCTCGCGTAACCATTCTTCGTCCGCCTCCTCAACCCACCCGTGCCGCGTGCTTTTGAGGTTGCCGTCATCGTCTGTTTCGAGTGTACGCCGTACCCTCATTGTCTCATCAGATAACACATACTTGCTAAACGAATCGCGTTCGCCATCCGTAAGAGAACCAAATGTGCACTCGATCCAGGTTCCGTTTGGCTCACCCCGCTCAAGTGTGCAAATATCTTCAAGGGCGAGAGCTTTGGGCGAGGCGGTAAAGAAAAACCGGATCGCACGTAGTACGTTTGATTTTCCAGCACTGTTCTTGCCGATCAGTGTGGTCAGCGTAGTGAGCGGCAACTCCAGATGGGCTATTGAACGAAATCCCACAATTTCAACTTTGGTCAACTTCATGCGGATATCCTGCCATTAGGTCGAGTGGGACGAGGTGACTTGAGCTATTGAGCCCTTCATCTACGAGCAATATTGTCAGCGCGATTTGCTGCTCGTCGATGTCCTAATCACACGCGTAACGCTGAAGATTCCTCTTCTTCCCGTTCCGCCCTCGCCGCGGCGATGACGAAGTCGCCGTCTTTGACGTTGACCAGTCGCACGCCGGCGGTGTTGCGGCCGATGCGGCTGATTTCTTCGGCTTGCGTGCGGACGATCATGCCGGACTTGGTGAGGAAGACGACGTCGTCGCCGTCGCGGACGCGGAGGGCGGCGACCACGGCGCCGTTGCGGGCGGTGGTTTTGATGTCTTTGCGGCCCTTGCCGCCCCGGGATTGGGGGCGGTAGTCGTAGTCGCCGTCTTCGCGTTGTGAGGCGACGAGGTATTCGGTGAGGCTGGTGCGTTTGCCGTAGCCGTTCTCGGTGACGGTGAGGACGTCGTAGTCGGGGTATTCGTAGGAGCAGGGGTCGTCGGGGTCGGTGAGTTCGACGGTGACGAGGTCGACGACTTTGTCGCCCCGGGCGAGGTCGACGCCTTTGACGCCGGCGGAGTTGCGTCCCATGGCGCGGGCGTCGTCTTCGCGGAAGCGGATGGCCATGCCGCCTGCGGTGAGGAGCATGAGGTGGTCGCCGCCTGAGGTGACGGCGACGTCGACGAGGTGGTCGCCCTCGTTGAGGTTGATGGCGATGAGGCCCGACTTGTTGACGTTCTGGTAGAGCTTGAGTGAGGTTCGCTTTACGCGGCCGAGTGCGGTGGCGAAGGTGAGGAAGTCTTCGCCCCGTTCGAAGTCGGCGATGGGGAGGTAGCCGACGCAGGTCTCGCCTTCGCGAAGGCCGATGAGGTTGACGAAGGAGCGGCCGCGTGCGGTGCGGGCCATCTCGGGGATCTCGTAGACCTTGATTTTGAAGACGCGGCCGGAGTCGGTGAAGCAGAGCAGGTCGTCGTGGGTGGAGGCGACGAAGAGGTGCTGGATGATGTCTTCGTCTTTGAGCTGGCCGCCCGCGATGCCGCGTCCGCCGCGGCCCTGGGCGCGGTAGGTCTCGAGCGGGACGCGCTTGACGTAGCCGGACTTGGAGATGGTGACGGCGACGGAGTGCTCTTTGATGAGCGCTTCGATCTGGATGTCGGCGCCGCCTTCTTCGATGACGGTGCGGCGGTCGCGGTGATACCGCGGCTTCATCTCGGCGACGTCTTCGCGGATGATGGCCCTGACGCGCTCGGGGGTGGCGAGGATATCTTCGTAGTCTTCGATCTGCTCGACGATCTTGCGGTAGTCGGCGGTGAGGCGCTCGATTTCGAGCGAGACGAGCTGGATGAGGCGCATGGAGCCGATGGCCTCGGCCTGGACGCGGGTGAGGGCGACGCCGTCGTCGGCGGAGGCGAGGCGCATGAGGCGGTCGGGGATCTGCGGGGCGAAGGGGTGATCGCTTGGGATGCGGAAGCGCTTGGCGACGAGCTTGCGGATGGCTTCGTCGCGGGTGGAGGACGAGCGGATGAGCTTGATGACCTCGTCGATGTCGCAGACGGCGTAGATCATGCCCTCGAGGACGTGGGCACGTTTCTTTGCTTCGTGGAGCAGGTGACGCGTGCGGCGTTCGATGACCTCGACGCGGTGGGCGATGTAGTGCTGGATGAGCTCCTTGATGGACATGGTGCGCGGCTGGTGGTTGACCAGCGCGAGGTTCATCAGGGAGAGCGTGGATTGGAGGGGGGTGAACTGGTAGAGCTGGTTCTCGACGACGGCGGGGTCGGCGCCACGGCGGAGCTCGCAGACGACGCGAGTCTGGGCGCCGCGGCCGGACTCGTTGCGGACGTCGACGATGTCTTTGATGCGTTCGTCTTTGACGGCCTGAACGATGCGCTCGACGAGGGTGGACTGGATGAGCTGGTAGGGGATCTCGTCGATGACGAGTTGTTGGAGTCCGGAGTTCTGGCGGCCGCGGTCTTCGACGTGGACCTTGCCTCGGAGTGAGACCTTGCCGCGTCCGGTGGCGTAGCCCTCGAGGATGCCGCGTCGGCCGTGGATGACGCCGCCGGTGGGGAAGTCGGGGCCGGGGATGATCTCGGTGAGCTGTTCGATGCCGATGTCGGGGTTGTCGAGGACGGCTTCGATGGCGGAGAAGACTTCGGAGGGGTTGTGTGGGAGGAGGCTGGTCGCCATGCCGACGGCGATGCCGACGCCGCCGTTGATGAGGAGGTTTGGGAACTTGCCGGGGAGCACGGTGGGCTCCATGAGGCGTTCGTCGTAGTTTGCCTGGAAGTCGACGGTGTCGAGCTTGAGGTCTTCGAGCATGTCCAGGGCGGCCTGTGTGAGGCGGGCCTCGGTGTAGCGCATGGCGGCGGGTGGGTCGCCGTCGATGGAGCCGAAGTTGCCCTGGCCGTCGACGAGGGCGACGCTCATTTTCCAGGGTTGCGCCATGCCGACCATGGTGGGGTAGACGATGGATTCGCCGTGTGGGTGGTAGTTGCCGGAGGTGTCGCCGGCGATCTTGGCGCACTTGAGGTGCTTGCGTCCGGGTCGGAGGTTGAGGTCGTTCATGGCGACGAGGATTCGTCGCTGTGAGGGTTTGAGTCCGTCGCGGACGTCGGGGAGCGCGCGGTCCATGATGGTGGACATCGCGTAGGTGAGATAGGAGTCTTTGAGCTCGTCCTCGATGAGGAGATCGACGATGTGGCCGGCGTTGGCGGTTGCGGCGGCGTCGGCGGCTTCGGAAGCGTCGGACGTGGTCTCGCCCGCCGGGTCGCCGGGCTGGGGTTGATCGTCGTTGAGATGTTCGTCGCCCGGGGGCGTGAGGTCGTCGGCCATTGGTTCTCCGGGATGGTGACGCGGTGTTGAAGCCGGTTTGGCGGGGGCGGGCGTTCGACCCGCGGGTCGCTCTGAGCGGCTGCGTCCGAAGCTCGGCGACGGCCTCTTGGGCATCGCGGGCGGCGTCGCGGAAGCCCGGTAATTCTAGCGGATTTCCCGCTTTATCGCCCGGCGAAGCGTGGAGAATAGGGGGTGGTGAGCGCGGCCGGTGCGACGTGGGGGCGTCGGGCGGTGGTGGGCGGGCGTCGGTGGGCGGGCCGTCCTCGGAGTTAGTCGGGCGAGCCGGGCCAGGCGTCGTTGTCGATAAGCCTGGTCGAGCCGACGCGGGCGGCGACGAGGACGCGGGCGGGGCGGTCGGGCAGGGGGTCGGCGCAGGTGTCGGCGTCGCGGACGGCGGCGTATTCGACGCGGGCGCCGGCGGCGAACATGACGCGGCGGGCTTCGTCTTCGCACTCGCCGGGGCCGGCGCCCTGCTGGCCGAGCCGCTGGGCGGCGCGGATGGCGTGGGAGAGGCTGAGGGCGGCGCCGCGGTCGGCGGGGGTGAGGTGGACGTTGCGGCTGGAGAGGGCGAGGCCGGGCCGCTCGCCGTTTTCGCGGACGGTGGGGACGCCGACGACGTGGACGCCGAGGTTCTCCTGGCGGCTCATGGCGTCGTTGAGCTTGAGCTGTTGCCAGTCTTTCTCGCCGAAGCAGGCGGCGGCGGGGCGGACGAGTTCGAAGAGGCGGCGGCAGACGCGGTAGACGCCCTCGAAGTGACCCGGGCGATAGCGGTCTTCGAGGTCTTTGTCGCGGGCGACGTCGGGCAGACAGACGGACCGACGGAGTTCCCGTCCGGCGGAGCCGCCGGGGTAGACGACCTCGACGTCGGGCGCGAAGACGAGGTCGGCGCCGAGGCGTTCGCAGGTGGCGGCGTCGGCGTCGAGTGTGCGCGGGTACTTGTCGAAGTCGGTCCGCTCGTCGAATTGGGCGGGGTTGACGAAGACGCTGACGACGACCGGGCCGGCGAGGGCTTCGGCGTCGCGGAGATGGACGGCGTGGCGGATGAGTTCCTCGTGGCCGGCGTGGAGCGCGCCCATGGTGGGGACGAGCACGCCGCCTGTACACCGCTGCAGGCCGTCGGCTGTGGTGAGGATGTCCATTGTGGGATGCACGTTGCCACGGCTGGGTCATCCCTGCAAGGGAGCGGGAACTGGATCAGGGCAAATGCGTAGGAATTTCCCGACCACCCGGATGGTGGGGCGCAAGTTTGAGGGGGTGGCGGCGCCCGGGGCGAAGTCGAGCGGGCGGACGTTGTTGTGGAGCACGGGTGAGTCGGTTCGCTTGGCCGAGCCGGACCGGACACGCGGGCGATGGGGGCGACGGAAGGAGCGGGTGGGCCGTACACTCGCCCGGTTTCGCCCGGCTTGGCGGAGCGTGGGCGAGGGGCCGGGTTCCGGGTTGGTGTTTGGGTCGAGATGAGCAAGACGAAGAAGAAGAGCAAGGGGAACGTGGCGCCGACGATCGAGAATCGCCGGGCGCGGCACGACTATTTCATCGATCGGACAGTGGAGGTGGGGATGAAGCTGACGGGGACAGAGGTGAAGTCGGTTCGAGAGGGCCGGGCGAGTTTGAAAGAGGGGTATGTGCGTGTGCAGGAGGAGGGGCCGCCGAGCCTGTGGCTGCATTCGGTGCACATCGCGGAGTACAAACACGCGGCGAAGGCGTTTCAGCACAACACGACGCGGACGCGGCTGCTGCTGGCGCACAAGCGGGAGATCGCGCAGTTGTCGAAGGAGACGGCGGTGCGCGGCGTGACGCTGGTGCCGCTGAAGATGTATTTCAAGGGTCCGTACGCGAAGCTGCAGATCGGCGTGGCGCGGGGTAAGAAGCAGCACGACAAGCGCGACACCCTGCGCGAGCGGGAGGCGGCGCGGGACATCGAGCGGGCGATGAGCAAGAAGATGAAGTGGTAGCGGGCCGTTGAGGCGTGGCCCGTCGAGCGCACCGCGCGGTTCGGTGCGGCGTTCGCTGGGTGGGAGGGGGGGTTACTTCTCCGCGACGATGTAGCAGACCCAGGCGGGGTCGGCGTCGCCCTCTTCGGTGGGCGCGTATTCGCCGTTGCCTTGTTCGGGGTCGTCTTCGTCGGTGCCTTCCCAGTAGACGGTGGATTTGCGGAAGCCGGCCTCGGCGAGGATCTCGCGGATCTCGGGCATGGTCCACATGCGCCAGGTGTAGAGGAACGCGTCGCGCATCTCGGAGCCGTCGTCGAAGGTGAAGTGGATTTTGCAGTCCATCTCGCCGGTGATCGGGTTGTAGCGGTGTTGGTCCCAGATGTAGTTGTAGGGTTTGACGCCGGCGTCTTTGTCGGGCTTGATGCGGCGTTCGTCTTCGCACTCGGAGTAGGACTCGTATCCGCCGTAGCAGTCGAGGAAGAGGATGCCGTCGGGCTTGAGGGTGGAGAGGACGCGTTTGAAGTAGGCGCGGAGCTGTTCGCGTTGCTGGAGGATGAAGTAGGAGAAATTCATGGCGAGGACGGCGTCGAAGCCGGCGTCGGCGTCGGGGGCGCCCATGTCTTTGAGGGCGTGGCGGCCGTCGGTTTCGAGGACGTTTTCGCAGAGCTGGGTGAGGCGTTCGCGTTCGGCGGGCTGGAGGCGGCCCTCGATGTGGCGGCTGGCGCCCCAGTCGAGCGTGGGCCGGTCGAGGTCGACGCCGACGGCGAAGTTGGTCGCGCGCCGGCTGACGAACTCGGCGGAGGTGTTGCAGGTGCCGGCGAAGTCTTCGCGAAGTGTGGCGAGCTTGCGATTGCGGAGCTGGCGGAAGGTGTCGTCGACGAAGTCGATCTCGGCTTCGACGCACTGGACGGCGAGCTCGTAGAGGACGTGGCGGTCTTCGCGTTCGGCGCGCTTGGGTTTGGCGGCGCGGCCGGGACGAGCGGCGGCGCCGGACTTCTTCTTCTTGCCCTTGGCTTTGCCTTTGGCGGAGGCGTTCGCTTTGGCGGCGGGGCTGGGTGCGTTCATGGTGGGCGCCTTCGGGTAAGTCGTAAGCCTGTGGTGGGCGGCATGACCCGCGGGGAGACGTGGGCGTGTCGAGCCGCCGGCGTGATGATGCAGGCCACCAGATGTGGATGGTCGGCGAGCGCCAATCTACTGCAAATGGGGGTGATGTGGCGCGGAATCGGCGGGAGTGGGCGCGGTTGGCGCGCTCGTGGCCGAAGCGGTCAGGTGCGGCCCCGCGACGGGGGCTGCGCGTCGGCGGTGCGGACATCGTGCGGCCGGAGGATTCTCGCGGCGAGCCACGTTTGGCGGAGCTCGTGTTCGGAGTAGTCGGCGCCGCACTCGGGGCAAGCGCCTTCGGGCGGCAGGTCCTCAAGGCTATAGCCGCACCGAGAGCAAACCATGCCGCCGGAAGCGCAGACGTCGACGGCGAGTTCGCGGTACCAGCGTGCGAACCGAATGACTGGCAGGACCGAGACGATCACAGCCGCGGCGATGAGAACCAGAACGCCTCCGGCGAGGAAGCGGCGAGCGGCGCCCTGAACCGCACTGATGTGCAACACGGCGGCGAGCGCGAGAGCAACGGCGTGCGGCGCGAGCAGCGCCGCGAGAACTCGCAGACATCGAACGACGATGAAGCGGGGTAGGCGGTACGCGGTCACTGTTTCACCCCGTGTTGAGGCAGCGGAAGCGCGTCGGGTGCGGGGAGGGCGTGGCGTCAGTGTGCGGCGGTGCGTCGTTCGAGGGCGCTGCCGGTGCGGCGGATGAGGCCGCGGATTTCGAGGATGGTGGCGTCGGCACGGAGGACGGCGACGTCGAGACCCGTGCGGCGGGCGAGGTCGTCCCAGTTGGTGGGGCCGTCGAGCGCGTCAAGGATGGTGCGCTGGCGGTCGGAGAGGTTGGCGGCGGCGAGGCTGGGGTCCGCGGTGGTGGTCGCAGGGGCGGTGGTGTTGGATGCCGAGGGCGGGTTGGCGGCTTCGGTCGGCGGTATGAAGAGGTGGTCGGCTGATTGTGAGGCGTGCTGGGCGGTCGGGGCGTGCTCGAGGGCGGCGGCGATAAGGGCGGCGCCGGGGCGGTCGAGTTCGTCGGCGGCGTCGGCGGGGGAGGCGACGAGTGCGGCGGAGCCGGAGCGGATGAGCGCGTTGGCGCCGCGGGAGGTGGGCGAATCGACGCGTCCGGGCAAGGCGAGGGCGGTGCGGCCGTGCTCTTCGACGGCGAGGCGGGCGGTGATGAGCGCCCCGGAGCGTTCGGGCGCTTCGACGACGAGGACGCCGAGCGAGAGGCCGGAGATGATGCGGTTGCGTGTGGGGAAGTTCTCGCGGGCGGGCGCGGTGTCGGGGGTGAGTTCGGAGAGGACGGCGCCGCCGGCGTGGACGACGCGGTCGAAGAGGTCGGTGTTCTCGGGCGGATAGGGGCAGGCGTGTCCGGCGCCGAGGACGACGACGGTGCGGCCGTTGACGCGGAGGGCGGCGCGGTGGGCGGCGGTGTCGATGCCGCGTGCGCCGCCCGAGACGACGGCGAGGCCGTGGTGCTGGGCGAAGGCGGCGGCGAAGCGTTCGGCTTGTTCGATGCCGTAGGCGGTGGCTTTGCGCGAGCCGACGATGGCGACGGCGGGTTCGGGTGCGTGGGCGAGGGCGCCGCGGACGAAGAGGACGGGCGGCGCGTCGTCGATGAGCCGGAGCAGGGCGGGATAGTCGGGGCAGGCGCGGGTGAGGACGCGGAGGCCGAGGGCGTCGCAGCGGTCGAGGGTTCGGGCGGCCTCGTCGCGGGCGGCGGGGAACGAGCGGACGATGCGCTCGGCGGACTTCTCGCCGACGCGGGGGACCGCGGCCCACGCCGACGGCGCCGCGGCGAGCGCATGTTCGGGCGAGCCGAAGCGCTCCAGGGCGCGGAAGAAGGTAGCGGGCCCGACGCCGTCGGCGAGTCGGAGGGCGAGGATGTTGAGGATGTCAGGCGGATGGTCGGGCATGGAAGATAAGGCCGGAGTGGCACCGAAACGACTCATGCAGCATGCGTCAAAAGTTTGATGAACACCCCCTCTGTTTGCAAAAAATCTATCGCCTTTTGAATTTGATTCTCGGAGAAATGAGGCTTGATCTGCTTGACGCGTTGGACGACTTTCGGCAATGAGTCTCCCGATTCACCAAATTCTCTATAGACAAAGCAGACTGTAGACCAGAGTTCTAGATCTTTCGTGTCTCCGTGGCTAAACGTCGCGACGGCTGCCTTGATAGCGATCTTCTCTTTGGCATTGAGATCCGCCACGGGCCACTTTGGGGATGTTGCCGGTTTAATGTCATAGCCGTAATTATCGCCATTGCCGTTGACGTACTTGATGTCCAAAATGCCCCGAGCTTTAGCTAGATCCTTGGTAAAAAGAATCTCCTGATCGAAGGGGCCGTAGGTGTAAATCGAAAACCGATAGTTGAGATCAACGCCGTATACATTTTGAAGGAAATAACACATCTTGACCGCAGCGGTGTTACCGAAGCGAGCTTTGCCATCGCCGTGATATTGGCGCGCTAACTCTGCGAGTACCGCGATTCGTTTGTCTGTGAGATCCATATTCTACTTCCAATCACGAAAGAACGCTATCCTTGGCTTCCTTTGCGGCGTCAAGATCCTTTGGCCACACGAACACCATGCGTTGATCGATGGGATCGAGGCCGGCCAGTATTGCTGAACGGTTCGGTAGCGGAACGGGCTTGCTGGTATCTTCGTCCCAGACGAAAACACTGCTTGGCGAGATCGGTTTATACCACGATTTTGTGGCCGTCTCGCATCTGTATTCGATACTCCTTTTGTCTAATATATCCGTGAGTCGGTCAAGATCGTCGATATGATTTTGATCAGGCCGTTCTGGAGTGAAGTGGACACGTTTGAACTGACGATGTTCTCGCAGTGCCTTTGCGTGATCACACTTGGAATCCGCGACCCACTGGTAAAGGGTCCAATCATCAAGCGAAAGAAAACTGTCTCGGCCTTCGCCCGTGCTGGGGTCCGGCAAAAGCGGCTTATTGAAGCGATCTTCAAGCAGGCCCTTTAAGCACTCCGCTGAGTGGATATCGCACGCGACCCGCGTCTTATGGAAATACACGCCGACAAACATCATGAATCGCGCAAGAATCAACTGTTCTGCGGAATGGAGTCCGTTGCTCGACAGCAAGATTTTTGACTCGCGATTGCGGGCCTTCTCGACCCGTATGGTATCAATAATCCGTTCAAGATCAAATTGACCGTATGGCACTCCGCAGTGATGAGCGTCGCGTAGCAAATAATCCATACGGTCGGCGTCGAGTTCCCCATTCACTAAACTTCGAAGTGCAGAGGTCACCGGCGTGACCGCTTCGGAACCGTCTTGGTACAGTTCCGCTATATCTTTGGCTGTGATGCTCAAGCACTCGCCCGCGGAGTGGTTCGTAATGACGCAATCCATCTTTTCGCGGATCAATGCCAATGAGAAATGCTCGTGCTTAAGCTTTGTTCCGTCTTCAGACATTGGTGCAAAGATCTCGGCACCATGAGAAAGAGGCCCATGCCCTACGTCATGCAATAATGCGGCAAGACGTAGGAGTTTTCGATTCCTCTCGCGATCTGCCTTGGTCTTGCCCACGATCTCTTTGGTCGCCGCCGATAGATTGCGGCAAAGAGCATCGAACAAGCGTGAAGCGACATGCATCACCCCCAGCGAGTGCTCGAACCTCGTGTGGACGGAGCCCGGGTAGACGTGTTCCGAGAAGGCGAGTTGGCGGATGCGCCGAAGGCGTTGGAAGACGGGATGGTTGATGATGTCCCGTTCCCAGTCATCGAACTCGACAAAGCCATGCACCGGAATGCGGATTGTATGCGTGCGACCCATGCCCAAACAATACCCTATTTTCCGAGGTCGACAAGCGTTTTGTGATCCCGAAAGACGGTTTGCTGTTCACCCCACACCCAGCTTCTCCGCGAGGAAGTTCGGCACGTCGGCGATCGGGATGCGGCGTTGCTCGGCTGTGTCGCGGTCGCGCATCGTGACGGTGTCTTTGTGTTCGCCGTCGGCGAGCGTGTCGCCGTCGATGGTGAAGCAGTAGGGGCAGCCGACTTCGTCCATGCGGGCGTAGCGTTTGCCGATGGATTGCTTGGCGTCGAACTCGATCATGCCGAGGTGGCCGAAGCGTTTGACGAGCGCGTCGCGGAGTTCTTTGGCTTTCTCGGGCATGCCGTCTTTGTTGACGAGGGGGAAGACCGCGGCCTTGACGGGCGCCATGCGGGGGTGGAAGCGCATGAAGAGCTTGGAGGGGCGGTCGGGGTCGGGGGTGAAGGCTTCGCAGATGAGGGCGAGGACGCCGCGGTCGAGTCCGGCGGCGGGTTCGATGCAGTGCGGGAAATACCGCTCGCCCTTGGGCTGGCCGTTCTTGGCGAGTTCGCCGCGGGTGGTGTCGAAGTATTTCATTTTGTCGCCGAGGCCCGAGTGCTCGGCGTGCTGGCGGAGGTCGAAGTCGGTGCGGTGCGCGACGCCTTCGAGCTCGCCGAAGTCGGGCGCGGTAAAGGGGTATTTGTATTCGACGTCGGCGGTGCCGGCGCCTTCTTTGGCGTAGTGGGCGAGCTCGTCGCGGTCGTGTTCGCGGAGTCGGAGGTTGGCGCCGGCGAGACCGATGGATTCCCACCAGCGCATGCGTTCGTCGCGCCAGAACGTGTACCACGTGTCGGCGTCGTCGGGATGGCAGAAGAACTCGATCTCCATCTGCTCGAACTCGCGCGAGCGGAACGTGAAGTTGCGCGGCGTGACTTCGTTGCGGAAGCTCTTGCCGATGTTGCCGATGCCGAAGGGGATCTTGACGCGGGTGGTGTCGACGACGTTTTTGAAGTGGATGAAAATGCCCTGGGCGGTCTCGGGGCGGAGGTAGGCCTTATCTGTGTCCCAATGGCCAGTTGCCCCAACGACCGTCGGAAACATCAGGTTGAACGGGCGAGGTGTTGTAAGCGATCCGGCCTTCTGCGAAGCCGGTGATGGCACGCGTTCTGCGTGTTGATCGAGAAGCGCAAGCGCGAGCGGCTCGACTTTTCCGACGAACAAATCGCCGTCTTTTCCCTTTGCGAGAATCTCCACTTCGACCGCTTCTTCGGGGTACTGCAACACATCGACACTTTTGACACGGCGGTCAAATTTTGGCAACGAAAGATGAAATCGTTCAAGTGCTTCCGCCCACGTTCCGGCTACACATGTGAAAATTGGTATGTGCGTTGAACCATCCGACAATCGCTTCTCGAGATCTCGGTACGCAGTCGCAACCCCGTATCCGGGCTCGCGTCGAACGATTTCAATGTGAAGACCAAAGAGATGATCAGCTCTGAATCGGTCCTTCGTCTCCTTGTCGTCCACCATCGGATCGTTGAACCCCGCGACGTGCCCGCTGGCCTCCCAGACCTTTGGGTTCTGGATGATGCACGTGTCCAGCGGCAGCACCGTCACCGGCTCGCCGTTCACTTCGGCGCCGTTGCAGCCGAGCATGATGATGTCTTGCCACCAGGCGTCGCGGAGGTTCTTCTTGAGTTGGGCGCCGAGCGGCCCGTAGTCCCAGAAGCCGTTGATGCCGCCGTAGATTTCGGAGGCGGGGTAGATGAAGCCGCGGCGTTTGCAGAGGCTCATGATCTCGTCCATCGACTTCTCGGCGTTGTCGACGGAGCCGGGTGTGACGGCTTGGGCGGGGGCGTTGGACATGGATATGGCTTCCGTGGTGAGGGCGCGGGAGGGCGGGGCATGATACACGGCCCCTTTCGGGCTTCGTCCTCCTCGAAGCTGCGTTGACCGACGTCCCGCGACGGACCGGCTACTCTCGGGTGGATGTCGGACGAGAACGCCACGCCGATCGAGGTCTCCCGAGTCCGCCGCGCTGCGGCGACGCTGTTCAACCGGGTTTGGGAACTGCTCGACGAGGCGGCCCGGACGCCGGAGCTGGACGCCGAGATGATCCGCGCCGCCGTCGGGTCCAAGACGCTTTGGGAGCTCGTGGGCGGACCGCGCGAGGCGTGCATCGGCGAATGGCAGATCGCGCGGGTGTATGCGGAGCTCGGCATGGGTCGGTTCGCAGCGGCGCACGCGGAGGCGGCGGTCGGGCTTGCGGCGGACGGCTCGCTCGGCAGTTTCCTTCTCGCGTCGTCACACGAAGGGGCGGCGCGGGCCGCTATGGTGGCCGGCGACGCCGACGCGTTCGAGCGTCACCGGGCGGCGTCGGAATCCGCGGGAGCGCAGATCGTCGACGCTGACGACCGAGCGGTGTGGAAGGCCGATTTCGAAACGTTGAAGGCGCCCGCCCGAGAATCGAGTTAGAGGCGTCGAAGAGACGAGGTCGCCTTCGGGCGTGCGTGAGCGAGCCGTCGCGAGAATTTGCTGGGTTCGGCCCGCGGAAACGATCGCTGATGGATTACTTCCCGCCTGATCGTGTCGGATACGAGCCGGTTGATCGGCTTGAGGGGCGCGGCGGTCGTTTGGCGAGCGTGCACGACGCGGGGCTGGCGTCGCTGAAGACGTCGCTGCTCGTGTGCGGCGTCGCGACCGGCTTCATCATCGGGCTGCCGAACCTGAACGCGGCGTTGCAGGGGGCGCTGGGGACGCCTTGGCCGCAGCCGCACCCGTGGTGGTCAGCGGCGGCGCTGCTGGGGCCGGCGATACTGGCGTACTTCGTGTGGCAGATCGTCAGCCGCTGGGTGGACGCGTTGCCGGAGCGGCGGGCGTTCGGGATCGCGCATCGGCTGCACTGGGTGGTGCTCGCAGTGGCGGCGGTCGGGATGAGTCTGGTGATTGCATTGGCGTGAGCGGCGCGGCCGCTCGTCACTCGGTCGGTCAGTCGTCGTCGTGAGATTCACGATCGTCGTGATCGCGCCGTTCGCGAACGTCGGCGGCGTCGGCAGGGTTTGCCCCGGCCGCGGGGCGGACCGCGTCGGCGGCGACGCGTTGGGGTACACCGAGCCCATGGTCATACACGAGCTTGCCGCCGGTGTGGCCGGTGACAGCGACGAACCCGGTGAGCGTGAGCGCCGCAGGGACGAGCAGCAAGCCGGCCCCGAGTTGGAGCTTCTTCTGGGGGATGAGCGTCGCGCCGGCGAGGACGAGGGCGGGCAGCGCCCACAACCAAGCGCCCTCGCCCAGCGATTCGTGCTCCTCGAGGGCGTCGTGCTCGGCCTGCGTGAGCGGCGGTTGGGAGGCTTCGACGCGTTCGTACGCTTCTTCGCCGGCGCCGGAAGCGAGACCCAGCCCGATCATCGCACCGAGAAACCAGGCGACGCAGACGCTCGCCGCGATGGGCGATCGGAATTTCCTGAACGCGAGCGCGAGGACGGGGATCAGACCGAGCGCGCCGAGGACGATCGGAAAGTGCACCAACACCGCGTGACGGCTGTGCGGATCCTCGAACGATTGCAGCATGCTCTCGATCATCGCCAGATGCTCCACAAGCGCGTACACGGCGGGGTACGGGGTCTACCTGAAGTGTACGCCGGTTTCGCCTGAGGACGGTCGAATTACGTCGCACCGTCTGGCGCCCCGTGCGACGAGCTCACGCGAAGCGAGGGGCGGTGGTGCGACGGCTCGTTTCCGGCGTCGATCGAGGCGGTTGCGGAGATCTGGAGCGACCCGGCAGGAAGGCTCCTCCCGCGCGCCCGCGCGAGGCCGGAGTGGTCAGTCCATGAGGAAGGTGAACTCGATCTCGACGGGGGCGTTGAGGGGGAGCGCGGGGACGCCGACGGCGGCGCGGGCGTGTTTGCCGGCGTCGCCGAAGAGCTGGACGAGGAGGTCGCTGGCGCCGTTGATAACGGTGGGCTGATCGCCGAAGCCGGGGGGGCAGGCGACGAAGCCGCCGACGCGGACGACGCCGCGGATGCGGGCGAGCGAGCCGAGCTCGGCGTGGACGGCGGCGAGCCCGTTGAGGACGCACTGGCGGGCGCACTCGACGGCGGTCTCGACCGAGACCTCGTCCGGGACGCGTCCCTGGGCGATGAGGGCGCCGTCGCGGATTGGGATCTGTCCGGAGACGAACATGAGGATGCCCGAATGGACGGACTGCACGGGGACGTAGTTGGCCACGGGTTTGGCGGCGGCTGGGAGGGAGAGTCCGAGTTGCTCGAGCCGGCTGTCTGCGTCTGCCATGGCGGGCATGGTAGCGGATGAGGGGCGGCGGTCCCGAACAGATTTCGGACGATCGCCCAAACCCGGAGCATGATACGGGTAAACCTGTAGGGGCGATGACGATGAAATCGTTGAAGTGGGCGTGTGGTGCGGAACCGTGGGGGGTTGACACTCGGATGGTTGGACGTACCTTGTGCGGATCGCGACCGTCTGCCGCCGAGCTATTTGCTTGCCTGTTCTGATCTTCCGGCCGTTCGGCTGGGTTCTTGCTGCAAGCTCGGGGAAGTCGGTCGGGCCGCTGGTCACGCCGAACGTCGCGTCGACGCTCGCCAGCCGCGCTCCTTTGATTTGGGGCCGGCGAGTGACCTATCCCAGACCGCCGTCGCCGTGGAGGCGTCGGCCAGCCGGAGATCGGAATCATGCAGAACAGCCGTAAGAAGGGCTTCACGCTCGTTGAGCTGCTCGTGGTCATCGCCATCATCGCGTTGCTCGTCGGCATCCTGTTGCCGGCGCTGAACAGCGCCCGCCGCAGCGCCCAACGTGTGAAGGACCTGACGCAGGTGCGTGGCGTGTCGCAGTCGCTCATCACGTCGGCGCAGGTGTCGAAGAATCAGCGTTACGCGCTGCCGTCGGAGCGCGACCGCGCCCGCCAGACGCTGGACAACCAGAGCTTCTATACGGATCAGGGCGTGGACAACACGGGCTGGATCTTCTCGATGCTGGTGTTCGACGACAACATCCAGCTCGACGCGCTGATCTCGGAACTCGAGCCGAACAACCTCATCCAGGAGTTCCGCAACTTCCAGTTCGACCGCCCGGAAACCGGCACGCGGAACGACGGCGAGCGCGCCCTGTGGGACCCGGCGATGATGGGCACCCCGCTCGGCAGCGACAACGCGCAGACGGTCGGCGACAACGCGGACAACCAGGGTGTGGGTCACGTCTCGTATTCGCACGCGTGCCCCTACGGCGCCCGGTCGGCGACATGGTCGCTGAACGCGTCGACGTCGGACCCGCTGGTGGCGACCCGCGGCCCGCTGTACGACGACTTCGACGAGCCGACGCCGGGCGTGCGTGTCTGGGAGCAGGTCAACGGCGAGCAGGGCGAGACCTCGCTGGCCAACGAGTTCTTCGGCGAGCGCGGCGTGTGGAAGGGGAACGTGGCGTTCGGCGACGGCTCGGGCGCGTACTTCGAAGAGCCGAACCCCGAGCGCATCCAGTACGAGGTGCGCGACGGGAACAACACGACGTCGTTCAGCGACAACATGTGGGTGAACGAAGACGACGAGCGTTCGGGTGGCCTTGACGCGGACGCGCGGACGAACGCGTTGCTGGGCCACTGGGCGTCGGCGCCGCGGCCCGACCAGAACGGCTGGGACGAGGAGTTGTTCCGGCGCGACAGCGACTTCATGTGGCTCGACGGCGAGCGGTAAACCACGAGGCGTCGGCGGCGATCGATCCGTCGCCGACGCGTTCATTCTTTTCAGCGACACACTCACTCTGCCGCGGGACGCACCGCGGCGACTGGAGTCTCCCATGAGAAAGAAGCAAGGCTTCACCCTGGTCGAGCTGCTCGTGGTCATCTCGATCATCGCGCTGCTCGTCAGCATCCTGCTGCCGGCCCTGAATCAGGTGCGTCGGACCGCGGTCCGCGCGAAGGACGGCACGCAGCTCCGCGGCATTTTCCAAGGCATGACGACCTACGCGAACGAAGACAAAGCGGGCGCCTACCCGGTGCTCTCGCGCCTCGACCGTCGGAATTTCACCGAAGACGGCGACGCGCTCGATCCGTTCACGAAGGACCGCACGGGCAACCTGATGTCGTTCCTGCTGTTCCAGGGCTTCCTTGAGACGCCCGAGGTGCTGATCAGCCCGGCGGAGCGGAGCGACCGGATCCGTCAGCCGAACCTGAACTTCGGCGCGGGTTCACAGGCGGCGGTCGAGCGCGATCAGTCGGAGTTCAACTTCAACGAGCCAGTGCAGGCCGAGGAGCCGAAGTTCGCGCTCTACGACCCCGGGTTCCGCGGCACGCCGATCGACCAGCAGGAGAACAACAACTCCGAGATCGTCAGCACGAACTATGACGGCAACGGCATCGGCTTCAACTCGTACGCGCACAACACGTTCGCTCCGGCGTCCGGATTGATGGCCGACCAGTGGACGACGGTGGCGAACCCGAAGTGGATCGTGCTGGGTAACCGGGGCGGCCTGTTCGCTCACGAGAGCAACCCGTCGGGCGCGACGGACGGGCCGGCTGAGGACTGGACGCCGCTGGTCACGCCGGCGCAGTTCGCGCCGGTGGGCGTGGACTCGCTGACGCTGGCGATGTTCGGCGCCAAGGACCAGTGGGCCGGCAACGTCGTGATGAACGACTCGTCGGTGCAGTACTGGAAAGAGCCGAACGAAGACGGTCCGGCGCGGCTGAACTTCAACGATCAGTTCTTCAACGACAACATCTTCGTGCTCGAGAGCGTCGCGGCTCCGGGGCTGAACCGAGGCGACTACCGCAACCGCGAGAACATCTTCCTGCGGCAGTGGGTCGTCGGCCTTTCGGAGAGCACGGCTCAGACCAACCCGCCGAGTTGGGGCAACCTGATCTACACGGGCAACAACCCGTTCGTGTACATCGACTGACCGCTCGGGCAGGTCACGAATCGAATGGCAGCGGGAGCCGGTCGGCTCCCGCTGTTTCGTTTTGGCGGGTCGGTTCGTTGCAGTGACGCGATTCGAGCGGTCGCGGTGTGGGCCGGTGGGCCCGGGCCGAGGCGTGCAGCCGAGGCGTTTGGCTGATCGGCGGCGAGCGCCCGGTTGCCCGCGCGGCGGCGGGGCGCTTGCCGAAACGTCAGGGAGGGTCGATCGGCGGCGGGGCGAGTAGCGGGAGGTGGCGAGGTCGAACGGAGCGGGAGGGAGCGTGAGCGTTCAGAAGCGGACGATGAGGCCGGCGTAGATCATGGTTTCGTCGCGGGCGGGGTTGTCGTCGCTGCCGGAGGTGGAGGCGTTGGAGAAGTGCTGCCAGCGGAGGCCGAGGTCGAGCCGCGGGCTGGTCTCGCCGAGGGGGATGGTGAGGCCCAGACCGGCGCGGGGTGTGAAGTTGTAGCGGGTACCGCCAGTGGGGACGTCGCCGGTGGCGTACATGAGTCCGATGCCGGTGTCGGCGTAGACGGTCCAGCCTTTGGGGAGCCATCGTGCGGCGTCGGGGTCGCCGAGCTCGCCGCCGTAGGCGAAGTGCCAGCGGAAGCCGACGTCGGCGTTGACGGAGGCTTCGTTGTCGCCCTCCTGGTCGTGGCCCCAGACGCCGAGAGACGTGTTGATCTCGAATCGGTCGGCGAGGAAGTGGTGGAAGACGAGGCGGGCGTTGAGGTCGTTGCCGGAGATGCTGCGGGCGTAGCCCGCCTGAACGGACCACCAGTGAGTGCCTTCCTGGCCGAACCGGAGTCGGAGGGGCGCGTCGAGCGGGTCGGCGCCCTCGGGCTCGGAGCGCGGGGCGGCTGGCGAAGTCGGTTCGTCGCTGGCGACGCCTGGCTGGCGAGCGACCGCGACGAGCGCGTGGAAGGTGTGGTCGGCGAACGAGCCGGCGTGCTCGAACGTGAGTCTGTCTCGATCGGCGTCGAGGGAGGTCGCGGCGGCGCCCGGCGCGAGAAGAAGAAGAAGGGCGGCCGCGGAGGCTGCTCGGACGGCGTGGGGTCGCGCGACGGGCGATGGGCGGAGTCGAGCGCGGTCCGCCGGGCGGACGTGAGGGCCGGAGCGTGGCGTTGGGTGAGGGCGGCCGCGTGTGCTCATGATCGGACAACCTACCATCCGGCGGAGCGGCGAGCCCGCTGAACGCGCAAGACGCCGATCGCGCGGCGCCGACCGGAGCGGAGCTCGCGAGGCGGCGGCGGGTTCAACGAGAAGTCGGACGACAAGCATGAGCGAGACCACACAACGTGACGGCGGGGCGGACGAAGCGACCGGGGCGAGCGCGGGCAGGGGCGCCGCGGGCGAGCGCGGGAACGCGAACGCGGAGGCGGGCGAGCGGTTGGTTCGTCTCGAAGAGCGGGCGGCGTTCGCCGATCATGACGTGGAGCAACTCAGCGGCGAGCTTGTGAAAGCGTTCGGATTGATCGACCGGCTGAGCGCGCGGTTGGCGTCGCTGGAGGCGCGGCTTCGGACGGTGGAGTCGCGGACGGCGTCGGATGAGGAGGGCGACGACCGCGCGTTGCAGCCGCCGCCGCACTCGGCGTCGGCGGACGAGCGTGCGGCGATCGACCGGCTGGATCGCGGCTGAGTCGGCGTGACACGAGGCGAGCGTCGCAGGTCAACGCGTCCGGCTGAACAAGCGCCGTTGGTGAGCGCGCGGCGAGCGCACGAGCGGTGCTGGTCGCGCTGGCGGCGGTGTATGCCGCGCCGTGGGGCGGTCCGGCGCGGTAGCATCGCCGGTCCGAGAAATTACGCCCTCTTGAACCGGGAGACCCTGCGATGGCCAAGAAGTCCTCCGTGAAGCGTCACGCGTCGAGCAACGGCCGCACGTCGTCGAAGTCGGCGACGGGGACGCGCGTCGAGAAAGACACGATGGGCGAGATGCGGGTGCCGGCGTCGGCGTTGTACGGGGCGTCGACGCAGCGGGCGGCGGAGAACTTCGTGGACTCGGGACGGAAGGTGCCGCACGAGGTGATCCGCGCGTTCGGCACGCTGAAGCACGCGTGCGCGACGGTGAACGAGGGGCTGGGGCGTCTGGACAAGAAGCGGGCGACGGCGATCCGCAAAGCCTGCGAACTGATCGAGAAGGGGCTCGAAGAGCACGGCGGGCTGTCGCCGCATTTCCCGGTGGACACGTTCCAGACGGGCAGCGGCACGTCGACGAACATGAACACGAACGAGGTGGTGGCGAACCTGGTGTGCCTCGCGAAGGGCGAGGCGATCGGTTCGTCGAAGAACGCGGAGTACCTCAAGAAGGGCGGCGTCCACCCGAACGATCACGTGAACATGGGGCAGTCGTCGAACGACACGTTCCCGACGGCGATGCACATCGCGGCGGCGGCGTCGATCCACTCCGAATTGCTGCCGCGGTTGAAGAAGATGCACGATCGTCTGGCGTCGCAGGCGAAGGCGTGGGACAAGATCGTGAAGATCGGGCGGACGCACTTGCAGGACGCGACGCCGATCCGTTTGGGCCAGGAATTTTCGGGGTATGCGCAGCAGATCGCGTACGCGATCGAGCGGGCGACGCGGGCGCGGGACGTGCTGGCCGAGCTGCCGATCGGCGGCACGGCGGTGGGCACGGGTATCAACACGCACCCGAAGTTCGGCAAGCTGGTGGCCGAGGAGTTGACCAAACGCTTCAACGGCGGCAAGACGGCGGCCGGCAAGGACGCACTGAAGTTCCGCGAAGCGAAGAACCACTTCGAGGCGCAGCACGCGCAGGACTCGATGGTCGAAGCGTCGGGCCTGCTGAAGACGGTGGCGACGAGCTACTCGAAGATCGCGAACGACATCCGCTGGCTCGGCTCGGGTCCGCGTTGCGGGATCGGCGAGTTGAAGCTGCCGGCGATTCAGCCGGGCTCGTCGATCATGCCGGGCAAGGTGAACCCGGTGATCTGCGAGTCGATGATCATGCTGTCGGTGGACGTGGTGGCGAACGACGCGGCGGTGTCGATGTGCAACTTCGGCGGGATCGGCAGCGTGCTGGACCTGAACGTGGCCATGCCGCTGATGGCCGAGCGGCTGTTGGGCTCGATCCACCTGCTGGCGCACGGCGCCGAGATGTTCACGGACAACCTGCTCGCGGGGCTGGAGCCCGACGAAGAGCGCTGCGCCGCGTTGATCGAGGGCTCGCTGGCGATGTGCACGTCGCTGGTGCCGGCGATCGGCTACGACAAGTCGGCGGCGATCGCGTACCAGGCCTACCGCGAGGGCCGGACGGTGCGCGAGGTGGCGATCAGCGAAGGCGTGCTCAGCGAAGCGGAGCTGAAGAAGTTGCTGGACCCGATGAGCATGACGAAGGCGAAGTAAACGCGCAAGAGCGCGACGCCACGCGGCCGCGCGACGTCATCACCTCGTCACTTCGTCTCTGCATCTCTGCGTCTCTTCGTCTCTTCAACGTCGTCGGCGATGCCGGTGTACGAGTTGGACGTGTCGGACGACGCCATCGCGGATGCTGCGGACGGGGTGGTGGCGCATCTTGAGGCGGTGGGCGGGCTGCACTCGCCCGATCCGTTGGGGGCGGCGCTGGCGGAGCGGTACGGGGCCGAGGGCGGGTCGGCGGCGGACGCCGAAGCGGGCGCGGGCGGCGCCGGCTGAGGCGGGGAATGGCGGGGAATAGTGGGCGGGCGGGGATGGTTGAAGGATGGAGATACGGATGAGGGGTGCGCGGTCGGTCCGGCGCGGCGGCGGGCGGGCGTGTAGGGTCGAGACGGTTCGCGCTGACCGTTGACGATGATGGCGGCGGTGATGCTGGTGATTGGATGAGACGAGGAGGAGCGATGGCGTCGCACGGCAACGAGGCACGGGGGACGCCGGAGGATGGCGCGGCGGATCGGTTGGCCGATCTGCCGCCGCTGTTGCCGCACGTGCCGCTGCGACGGTACGAGCCGGGCGCGCCGGCGGCGGAGGCGGCGCGGGCGTTCTACGAGAAGATGCGGCTGCGGCGGTCGGTGCGGATGTTCTCGGATCGCGACGTGAGTTTGGAGACGATCGAGTGGTGCGTCCGGGCGGCGGGCACGGCGCCGAGCGGCGCGCACAAGCAGCCGTGGCGGTTCGTGTGCGTGCGCGACGAGGCGGTGAAGAAGAAGATCCGCGAGGCGGCGGAGGCCGAGGAGCGCGAGTTCTACGAGCGCCGCGCCTCTCGTCGGTGGTTGGAAGACCTCGCGCCGCTCGGCACCGACGCAAGCAAGCCGTTCCTCGAGACGGCGCCGTGGCTGATCGTGGTGATGCAGCTCACCAAGACCGACGACGGCGGCATGGTGTACTACCGCGAGGAATCGGTGGGCCTCGCGACGGGCCTGCTGATCGCGGCGATCCATCACGCCGGGCTGGCGACGCTGACGCACACTCCGAGCCCGATGAAGTTTCTGGCGGAGGTGCTAGGCCGACCGTCGCACGAGCGGCCGTTCGTGCTGCTGCCCGTGGGCTACCCAGCGGAGGGCGCGACCGTGCCGGACATGGGGCGGAAGGAGTTGGAGGAGATCATGGTGGTGGAGAGGCAAGAACAGATGCCGTAAAGCTATAACGCTATCGCGCTCGTGAATCTCCTGCTGCTAATGGCGAGGGACCGGCTCTCAATGTGATACAGTGGGGCATGCACACGCATGCGGAGGCTCTTGTGGAGAGAAGCACTGTTCTTGTGAGCGTTGGTGAAGGCGCTGGGCTTGAGACTATCGAGCAATCCGTGGTTGACGTATACGGATTTCGAAGCGTCATCATTTCCCTAGACGGAACCGGTCGAGATCTGTTGGTCGAGACGCCGGTGGATCGGCAGGCTGAGGTCGTTGAGAGGGTCGAGCGGCTCGGACTGGATTTCTCGGTTCTCCCGAATCCCAGGGTGACGGACGCTTCGACTATGTCGAGCCCGCTGGAGTGCAGCGGCAAGCGTTTGGCTGGGACGCTTGACGACATCAGAAGTGCGCTTGTAAGATCGTTTCTCTTTAAAGAATTCGGCCGCGGTTCCAAAGCACAGATAGTCGTCGTGGACTCCGGCATCAATCCGGTGCTTTATCGAGAGGCGTCGTCGTCGAACGCACGATTGATACGCCTCGATCCGCCTCGCTGGCCGGCCGTCGATGAGTGGCGAAGCGCAGTGTATGCCAAGCTGCCCTTAATCCCGTCGCCGCACGGTACGAAAGTCGCGGTGACCGCGAATCGAATAGCACCGGGCGCGTCGCTGTTGGATGCCCGGTGCAACTTCCGCGAACGGAGTTCGGAGCGGTTCATGTTCGATGTGATCGCGGCGTTAAACCGAGTCGCAGAGCGTGCGAAGGGATCGCCCTTAGTGGTGAATCTTAGCTCACAGATTGTGGACAAGGATCTGCCAGAGAGCGAAGAGGAGATCGTGAAGATGAGGGAGTTCCTGGGTCTGCAATACTCCTTTCTTGAGCGGAAGGGGTTCCTTGTGGTCGTCGCGGCGGGAAACTGCGTTGGATGCGACCGTGCTTGCAAGCCGGCTCACGAGCCCGGACGAGTTTCACTCCTGGCCGATCACGGTGCCGTACTTGCGGTAGGGTCAAGCACCATTGACGGTAAGGCGCTTGCGTACAGTCCCGAGAGAGGTAAAGGCGGCCGGCCGGATGTCTTTGGGCCGTCGAGCTTCGAAGGCCCGAACGTGGCGGGCTTCTCACGCTATTGGGGAACGTCGTTTGCGGCACCGATCATCAGCGGGTTGGCCGCGTTGGCTTTGTCGGCGTTCGGGACGAGATCGGTGGTAGCGGTGAAAGAGACCATTCGCGAGGCTTTCGGTTCGCCGAGACAGCCGTTTCGCGCTCAACTCCACGACTACCGCCAGGGTCTGCAACGGCTTAGCGCCCAGCGTCCATAACCTGCGGATTCCCTATTGGGCCTTGCACACTCACGCCCGTTGGAACCGCATCCGCGAGGACGCAGTCAGCAAGGTGCTCTGGGACTTCGAGCACCGCTTCGTGGGAGTCGCCCGCCACGTTGGTGAATCGGATTCGCCGATGAGTCAATCCAAACCAAGCCTTCATGTCGGCAGCGCGAATGGGGCCGTCGGAACGAGAGAGGTGGAACAAGAGACGTTTACGCTTCATGCGGTTGACCTCCCCTCATCCGCTGGTGGTGTATTTACGATATCGACCGACAACATGTTGGGGGTAAAACTTTTTTGCCGGGTATCCGGCAGACAGGGAGTATGCGGTCGAGTCGAAAAGTCTCCAACCTGTATTCGAGTTTTTCAGACGAGTCGTTTCAGACGTACCGTTTCGCTCTGGTCGGCAAGTTCGCACTCCGGGAGATCAAGATGTTCGGACCCCCTTCCGTCGTTTTTATCGGTCTTGGCCTTACCGTCTTCGCTGTTTTGTATTTGGCTTTTGTTCGGGGTCGCAAGTCGTCGTTTTCGGCAGGCGGCGAGCAATACGGAGACAAAGACTATCAAAGATTCGCCGTGGTCATCGGGATTCTGTGGATCGTTACGTTCGCTATCATGATCATCTGGGGCGGCATGCCGCAGATAAGCATGGCTGGCCTCGTTGGACTTTCGCTCGTCTCCTTTGTCGGTATAGTCCTTTCGGCTGTTCTGGCAAGAAAAACGGATACCAAGGGGCCCTCACCTCGGCTGTGGGCAGAATTGTTCATCGGCGTGTGCGCGTGTCCTCTCGCGGCCCTGTATTTATTGGAGGGGGTGTCGGCTGGCGAGTTTCCGACAAATCAACACTTCGCGTCGGCGTTCGTGGCGGGTTATGCCCTCGATGACTTGCTGGCTAAGAAGGCCAAAGCGTTTTTGGCGTAAGCCAGCGGCTTGGGGAGCGAGTTTCGTGATCGTCACCTGCCGCGGAGCATGCCCGCAGAGGTCCAGCGTTGCTGGAGTTGCTGGCGGTCGAAGCCGGCGCCGCACTCGGGGCAGGCGCCGGCGTCGCCGAGGTCGGTGAGGATGTAGGCGCACTCGGTGCAGACGGAGCCGTGGTGGGCGCGGACGGCCTTGCCCAGCGCGGCGAGCCGGGAGCCGGTGAAGACGCCGAAGACGATGAGGGCGAGGCCGGTGAAGCCCGAGGCGGCGGTGACGGCGATGACAATGAAGTCGCGCGTGGACGGCGGGAGCGAGGCGAGCGTGGGCCGGAGCAGCGTGAGCGCGGCGGAAAGCAGCACGAACACGACGATGACGAGCGCCCCGGCCATGACGCACCTCACGACCCGGCGGCGGAACACGGGGGCGGCGTCTTTCCAGGCGATGATGGAGAAGCCGGATTTGCTCAATTGACTCGGGCGAGGACCGGGCTCGGATAGTCGGGCACGTGGACGATGATGGTGCCGGCGGACTCGTCGAGGAGAAGTCGCCAGTCGGGCACGGTCGCGTCGCGCGGTCGGTCGAGCTCGGCGTTCGGATCGGGGACCAGCTCGAGGACGTCGCCCCGGCGTTCGTAGCGCCCCGCGCAGGCGAACGTTTGGTCGCCGTTGCCGGTGACGAGCCGGTAGCGGCGTTCTGGGAGCATCTCCAAGCGCATGAACGCGCTCGATGCGCCCGCGGCGTAGGCGGCGGCCTGTCGTTCGACGGCCTCGTCGCCGTACGCCGCGGCGTACTCGCCCGAGCGCTCGACGGCGAACGCGACCGCGGCTTCCTTGGTCTTGGGCACGTCCAGCTCCCACACGCTCGGGCCGGCGGGCCTCGTGCAGGCCCACACCAGCGACATGCAACCGACGCCCGCTGCGGCGAGAAGGGCCGGGCGGGCGGTGGCGAGACGACGAGATCGGCGGGCGGCGTCGGGCTTGGCGTGATCCTGCATGGCGTGTCTCCGTGTCGGGGTCGTCGGTCTTGATTCAAGGTAAAGCGGAGCGGCGTCACGTCCATCAGGGCTTCCCGGCGCTTTGAACGATCGGCCCGCCGCTTCTGGACGACCGCCGCGGGGCCCGCTGGCGTCACGACCTCATTCCGGGAAGAAACGGTCTTGTTTCGACCGGGTGCTGTTCGGTATGCTTGGGGGCATGATCGCTCATATCCGCAGCTTTCTTCTGGAGGGGATCGACGCGCGTCCTTGCGAGGTCGAGGTCGATCTCGACGACGGGGGGTTGAACAAGGAGACGGTGGTGGGGCTGCCGGACGCGGCGGTGAAGGAATCGCTGGAACGGGTGCGGGCGGCGATCGTGAACGCGGGGTATGCGTTCCCGATGGGTCGGGTGCTGGTGAACCTGGCGCCGGCGGACGTTCGCAAGGAAGGTCCGGTGTACGACCTGCCGATCGCGGTGGGGTTGTTGATCGCGAGCGGGGCGATCGAGCCGATCCATCGGCCGGCGGGGCGGGGCGGAGCCGGCGGGAGACGGGCGGCGGGCGGTCGCAAGCCAGCGCCGAAGGAGGCGATCGCGTTGGGCGGCGCGGGGCCGGCGGGAAGCGAGGCGTCTCAAGACGCGGCGGCGGCGCTGGCCGAGGCGATCAAGGCGCAGGGGGAAGGCGGGCTGAGCGCGGCGGGCGATGAAGCCCGTCGGACCGGCGTAGACGCGGCCGCGGCGGGCGCCGCGAGCTTGGGGCGTGACGCGCCGGACCCGCGGCGGTTGCTGCTGGCCGGAGAGCTCGCGCTGGACGGGCGGGTGCGGCCGGTAAAGGGGGTGATCGCGATGGCGGCGCTGGCGGCGCAGTTGGGGATGGACGGGGTGGTGGTGCCGGCGGCGAACGCGAACGAGGCGGCGGTGGTGCAGGAGATCGCGGTGTACCCGGCAGAGACGCTTGCGGATGTGGTGGGCCTGTTCAACGGGGAACTCTCGATCGAGCCGGTGGCGCCGGTGGACGTGGCGGGGCTGCTTCGGCAGGCGACGGCGCCGGTCGATTTCGCGGAGGTGAAGGGGCAGGAGTCGGTGAAGCGGGCGCTGACGATCGCGGCGGCGGGTCAGCACAACGTGCTGATGCTGGGCCCGGCGGGGACGGGGAAGACGATGATGGCGCGGGCGCTGCCGGGGATCCTGCCGCCGATGACGGCGGACGAGGCGCTGCACGTGACGCGGATCTACTCGGCGGCGGGGAAGCTGGCGGCGTCGAACGGGTCGGCCGCGCCGAGCGTGGGCGTGGGCGTGGGCGTGGGCGTGGGCGAGGGCGAAAGCAGGGGGGACGCGGGCGGTGGGTCTGACGATGCTGGCGGCGTCGGGCGGGCGGACGGTGGATGGGGTGGGCGTGGGGCCGGCGGATTGATTACGACGCGGCCGGTGCGCTCGCCGCACCACACGGCGTCGTCGCCGGCGGTGATCGGCGGCGGGATCGTGCCGAAGCCTGGCGAGATTTCGCTAGCGCACCGGGGCGTGCTGTTCCTGGACGAGTTGCCGGAGTTCCCGCGGTTCGTGCTCGACACGCTGCGGCAGCCGCTTGAGGGCGGTGACGTGACGATCTCGCGCGCGCACGGGAGCGTGACGTTCCCGGCGCGGTTCATGCTGGTGGCGGCGATGAACCCGACGGCGAAGGGAGACATGCCGACCGACGCGGCTGGTCGTCGTGAGATGGAGCGGTACATGGGGCGTGTGTCGCGGCCGCTGATCGACCGGATCGATATTCATGTCGAGGCGCCGGCGGTGCCGTGGAAGCACCTGACGTCGGAGTCGGCGACGGGTTCGTCGTCGGCGGAGTTGCGGGCGAGGGTGCTGCGGGCGCGCGAACGCCAGCGCCGGCGTCAGGGAGCGCTGCTGAACAGCGAGCTGAGCGGCAAGCAGTTGAATCGGTACTGCGTGCTGAGCGACGACGCGTCGGCGCTGCTGGGTCAGGCCATCACCGAGCTGGGTCTTTCGGCGCGGGCGTACGACAAGGTGCGGCGGCTGGCGCTGACGATCACGGACCTGGACGGTCCGGAGGAAGAAGCGGGGCCCGGCGCGTCGGCTGATTCCGTGGCGGATGGGGCGACGGATGGGGCGACGGATGGTTCGGCGGCGCCGGTGGTGATCGAACTCGCGGCGGTGGCGGAGGCGATTCAATACCGGCTGTTGGATCGGCGGGTGTGAGGCGACGGCGCGGTGTTCTCGACCACTGTGAGTTGAAAGGAGAGCCGACATGAGCGATCAAGAGACGCACGCCGATCGGCGCGGGACGCAAAGGACTCGGTCCGGGATCTCCCGACCGATCGGATCGTTGTTGATTTCTGTGGTCTCGCTGGTCGGCGCGGTCGGTTGTGCCGCACACGACGAACGCGTGAGCGCATCCGTCGAGAAAAGCGTCCAGTTGTCGCCCGACCCGGCGACGGTGATGGTGGGGCAGCGCACCGGCGAGCCGGTGCCTGGTTTCGGCGGAGCGATGCGTGTCGAGGTCGGCGACATCAGCGGGGGGATGACGATGCTGGCTGTGACGTACGGTCCGCGCGTGAACGCTCGGGCCGAAGCGGCCCACGCGACGCGTCGGCAACTGGTCGAGCCGCGAGCGGTACGCGAGGGCGACGTCATTCGCTTCGCCAGCGACGGCGAAGCGATGACGGTTCGCGTGGTGCGTCTCGTGAACTATGCGGTCGGCGACGACTTTGCCGAATTGGAGTTTGAGACGGCTTCGTCGACGGAAGCCGAAGCCGAAGCCGGAGCCGAAGCCGGAGGCGAGGACGCGGTCGACGCGGTGGGGTCGGCGATCGATCCTGTCGGGTTGCCGAACTTCCACCGCGTGAACGACGACGTGTTCCGCGGCGCGCAACCGACGGCGGAGGGCTATTCGACGCTTCGGGAGATGGGGGTAGCGACGATATTGAATCTCCGCACGTTCGGGGCTGACGACGACATGGCGAAGGCCGCCGGGCTCGATCACATAAACGTGACGATGCAGGCGTGGGAGGCGGAGGACGAAGAAATCGTCGATGCGCTCCGCGTGATGACCGATCCGCAGCGGCTGTCGCAGGGACCGATCTTCGTGCACTGCCAGCAGGGCGCGGATCGCACCGGCGTGGTTGTGGCGATGTATCGCGTCGTGGTCGAGGGTTGGTCGCGCGAGCAGGCGATCGAAGAGATGACGGCGGGCGGCTACGGCTTCAACAGAGTCTGGACGAATCTCGTGGCGTACATGCGAACCGTGGATATCGACGCGATTCGCGAGGCGGTGGAACGCTGAGGCGGCGAATCGACTGACGGCGCGCTTCGTGAGCACACAACAACCGCCGCGGGCGGAGCCGGCGGCGGCGTGAGCGTCGTGCGTCTTGATCGAAGGTCCGCGCTGCTGGGGTGCAGATGAATCCGGTCGGGTGTGGGTCGCGCGGCTTACTGCCGGTTGCCCTCGATGGTGACGTTGAGGGTGACTTCGTCGCCGAGGCCGCCTTCGTCTTGGACGTACTTGGTCATGCCCCATTCGCTGCGTTTGACGGTGAACTCGGCTTCGAAGCCGGCTTTCGGGCCTCGGGCGGTGTCGCGCTCGCCGACCTTGGTGACCTCGGCGGTGACTTCGCGGGACTGGCCGAGCATGGTGAGCGGGCCGGTGACGCGGAGCGTGTCGTCGTCGATGCGCTCGAAGGACTCGGCGGTGAAGGCCATCTCGGGGTGGCGGCGGACGTCGAAGAAGTCGCCGCCCTTGAGGTGGGTGTCGCGGGCGTCGTTGCCGGTGTCGATGCTGCCGGTCTCGACGGTGATCTCGATCACGGAGTCGTCGAGGTCGTCCATGTCGATGCGGAAGCTGCCGTCGGTCTTCCAGAACATGCCGTAGACGTAGGCGACGTCGAGGTGGGAGACGCGGAACATGACCATGGAATGGACGGGGTCGACGGCGTAGGTCGCGGCGCCGGCGTCGGCCTGCTGGGCGACGACGAGGCCGGCGTCGCCGGCGGAGCCCGGGAGGAGCTGGGCGCCGATGGCGAGGGTGGCGACAAGGGCGCCGCCCGCGCCGGCGGCGGTGAGCAGACGCGCGGCAACGCCGCGGGTGATGGTGTTCTTCGTGGGGGTCATCTCTTCGCTCCTTCAAAGCGGCCGCGGGGAGTCGACTCGCCGCGGCGGGGGGTTCGGTGTGGGGGGCACTGGGAACTTGGGGAAACGTGGTTGTTGAGAGGATAGAAGGAGTTACCGACGCGGCACGCGGCGGTTGGCGATCACGCTGAGCTTAGACCCTGATTGTTGTGGCAACAAGTTTTAGATGGCGTGGCGGAACCGGCACGCCCGCTTCGACCCGAATCGACGGATCGGGCGGAGCCGGACGGGGCGGCCGGAGCTTTCCAAGCAGCCCGCAGCGGCCCGGCGTACCCCGCGGGGGTCTCGGGCGAGGGGGGCGAGAGGGAGCGGGCGAGAGGGAGCGGGCGAGAGGGAGCGGGCGAGAGGGAGCGGGCGAGAGGGAGCGGGCGCGAGGGAGCGGGCGAGAGGGAGCGGGCGCGAGAGCGGGGTCGCGAGGGGGGCGCGGGGAGGGGGGCGCGGGGAGGGGGGCGCGGGGAGGGGGGGGTCAGCGTTTCCAGATGGTGACTTCGCGTTGGAGGTCGATGCTGTGGACTTTGCGGACGCGGGCGGCGACTTCGTCGAGGAGTTCGAGGATGTGGCCGGCGGTGCAGCCTTGGTGGGTGATGACGAAGTTGGCGTGTCGGTGGGAGACCTCGGCGCCGCCGATGCGGAGGCCCTTGCAGCCGGCGCGTTCGATGAGCATGCCGGCGGAGACGCCCGGCCCGGGGTTTTTGAAGCAGCAGCCGGCGGAGCGGTCGCCGAGCGGCTGGGTTTCCTTCTTGTAGGCCATGACGTCTTTGAGTCGTTGGCGGAGCGGGCCGCGTTGGGCGTCGGGAACGCGGGTGAGTTCGAGGTCGGCGGAGAGGACGACGAGGTGGTTGAGGCCTGACTGTCGGTAGCCGAAGTCGATTTCTTCGCGGGGGATGTCGAGGAGGTCGCCCGTGCGGGTGAGGGCGCGGACGGAGCGAACGACGGATTTGATTTCGCCGAAGGCGCCGCCGGCGTTCATGACGATGGCGCCGCCGAGCGATGAGGGGATGCCGCCGAGGTGTTCGAGCCCGGCGAGTCCGTCGCGGACGGTTTCGACGATAAGTTTGGGGAGGTTCTTGCCGGCGCCGACGCGGAGGACGACGGTGTCGGCGTCGGAACCATCGGCGTCGTTGTGTTCGGTGAGGGGTTGGACGCTGTCGAGTCGGTCGAGTGAGAGGACGAGTCCGTCGGCGCCGTCGTCGGCGACGAGGAGGTTGGCGCCGTCGCCGAGAACGCGGACGGTGTGCCCGGCGAAGGCGAGCAGGAGGTCGCGCGTCATGTTCTCGTCGAGCGGTTCGGCGAAGCGATCGGCGCGACCGCCGACGCCGAACCAGGTCGGGATGTCGTGGTTGAAGCGGATGACTTCCCACAGACTGGTCATCGCGTATCGCTCCGCGGGTTGCACCCGGTTGGTGTGGACGGTCGGGCCGGCCGCGTCGGAAATGAGCGGCGGCGTTGAAGCGAGCGGTGAGGCGGGGGCGTTGGGAGTGGTCATTGTGGGCTTCGGAGCGGTTTCGTGCGCGATCGAGGTAAGTGAAAAAGATAGGGCGGGTCGCGGCGTGCGGGCGGCGGGACCGGCGCGCAGGCCGAGCCGAGCGGGCGGGGCGTGGATGATGCGAGGGAGAAGGCGGATGGCGGTCTGAGGTTGTCCGGTCGATCCGCAGACGGGGGTCGAAAGTTCCGGCGCGGGGCCCGGATGCGGCGGGGTGGGCCGAGAGGAGGGCCGATCAGTGGGGCGGGTCAGTGGGGCTGTGCGGCGCCGGGCGGCGGAGGGGACGCAGGGG
>JGI12048J13642_10287832_pt1 | contig 51343 bp, 52 predicted proteins | sample ElkSlonscriptome_16_FD_13642 | JGI IMG/M metagenome (IMG submission 13642)
AGCGGCGTAGTGAAAAGATCGAATCATTCCTGCGATATCGCGTATCGGCGAGCGCTTCAATCTTCGTTCGCTGATACTGCGACTCGGCTCACCTTCAAAATCAATGAAGACAAAATCACGACCGGTAAAGAGTACCTGCCCCAGGTGGAAATCGCCGTGGCAACGTATTTTGACCACCTCAAACTTCTTGGCATAAATCTCCTTAAGCTTCTTCATCAGCTCGCTGCGCTGATTTAAAATTTTCTCTGCTTCTTCTTGCACGGATTCAGTCAATCCTGATTTCCTCTTGTTCAGCGTATCGAAGGTGCTACGCACCAAGGTTTGAAAGGAGGAGTAGAGCGAGCGCTGGTAGTGAAGTGAAAATTCCTCCGGCTTGAACTCGGTATTTTTCCGATCAAAGGCCAAGGCTTGATGCATCTCGGCGGTTCTTTGACCCAAAAGAGCCGCACGCTCGGCTCCGTGAATACCAAGTAAAACTTGTTCTGAATCGGATAATTTCTCAAATGACATTGCCTCGGTTAATGAGGGCAATTCCTCCGGAAGGGAAAATTCTTCCGCCTCCGCCGATAGGATTCGATCGTAGTAATTTTTCAAAAGATCGTTCATAAGGCCTGCCGCGTCGCCGTTGTTGTCGACCGTTCGCAGCAACATTCCCAAAACAATGGGCTCTCCTTCCTGCTTCCACAAAATGGAACCCAAGTAATCCGGAACGTAGTCAAACTGCACCTTTTCATTCAAAAACTTGTTCAACTCCAGATCAGGATTGAGCTGTCTATCCATCTTCCGATAGAGCTTCAGTGTGTATTTTCCACCGTATTGTATCAGTGTATTACTGTGCTGACCCTGTGTTGCTTTCGGTCTGAGAACTTCGTCTTCATCAGGCTCCAGAAGACTGGAAAAAGTTACTCGACTGTTCTTCAGTTTTAGTTCATTCGACGAAACGAGGTTTTCAAAAAGGTATTTTTGAAGGGAACTGCCATAAAATGCATCGAAGATGATTCCTTCCTCCTCATCGGTATGCATCTCCGCTATTACCGATTCGGGATATGTTTCCACGATATGCTCGGCACCGAGCTTTGTGGTAAAATTCAATGGAAGCAAGTAGTGATCGGACATTCCCGTATCAAAATCGGCCTTTACGTTCAGGAAAAGCGTTGTCTCATCGTCTACCATCAACTCCGTGGAATCAACGATCTCAAGATTTTGCATTTTTCGGCCTTGTCCGGTATACCAGGCCACATTTTTCAAATACGCGGGCAGGACTTTGTTTTCTAAATCCGCCTTGGGTTTCTTCTCCAAGATACCCGTCAGGCCCTTTGTCACGTTTAGGGTTGTTCTACTACTGTCCTCGCTTTCGCCATGTGCATTCTCTAAGTGAAACCAATGATAGGCGTAGGGAGTCATGGTAAAAGAATAGTCCTGACCCTCTTTGATTTCCGGAAATTCGTTCTTGCTGAAAAGTTCCGTTGGTACATATCCCGAAAATTCTTCCAAATCAACCTCTGCTGCTTGAGCAAAGCGAGATAAGTTTACAACCACCAGAATCGTTTCCTCCTCGTAAGTTCTGGTGAAAGCCATCACCTTAGAATTTTCAACACGAAGGAAGTTAAGGTTTCCTCTTCCGAAAGCTTTATACTTCTTCCGCATATTGATCATCCGCTTCGTCCACCAAAAAAGCGAGGAAGTATTGCGTCGCTGCGTTTCCACATTGATGGATTCGTAGCTGTATTCGGGATCCATAATGGTGGGTAGATAAAGCTTCTGCGGATTAGTTTTCGAGAATCCCCCGTTTCTATCGGGCGACCACTGCATGGGCGTGCGCACCCCGTCGCGGTCTCCCAAGTAAAAATTGTCTCCCATCCCGATTTCATCTCCATAGTAGATCACCGGTGTTCCCGGAAGGGAAAAAAGCAAATAGTTCAGCAATTCGATTTTCCGTCGGTCGTTGTTCATCAGAGGGGCCAACCGCTGGCGAATACCGAGATTTATCTTCGCCCGTGGGTTCTTCGCGTATACCTTATACATATAGTCGCGCTCTTCGTCCGTCACCATTTCCAAAGTCAGCTCATCGTGATTTCTGAGAAAGATGGCCCATTGACAGGTCTCGGGAATTTCGGGTGTTTGATCGAAAATATCGGTAATGGGGTAGCGGTCTTCCATGTTGAGCGCCATAAACATCCGCGGCATCACGGGGAAGTGATAGTTCATTTGACATTCATCTCCATCACCAAAATAGGATGCTGAGTCTTCAGGCCACATATTGGCTTCCGCCAAAAGAAGCGTTCCCGGAAAGGACTCGTCTACCTTTGCGCGAAGCTCTTTTAGAAACTTGTGCGTCTCGGGAAGGTTTTCGCAATTGGTACCATCCCTCTCGAAGAGATAGGGCACGGCATCTAACCGAAATCCGTCTACACCCATTTCACACCAGTATTCCAAAATTTTAAACACTTCTTCCCTCACTTCGGGGTTGTCAAAATTGAGGTCGGGCTGATGGTGGAAAAAGCGGTGCCAATAGTATTGCTCGGCCACCGGGTCCCAAGTCCAATTGGAAGCTTCGTAATCCTGAAAGATGATTCGTGCATCGCGGTATTGATCGGGATCGTCGGTCCATACGTAGTATTCCCTCTCGGGAGATCCTTTGGGAGCATTTCGTGCTCGTTCGAACCACGGGTGCTTGTCGGACGTGTGGTTGATCACCAATTCGGTAATGATGCGCAAGCCGCGTTTATGTGCCTCTTTGATGAGTTTCTTTAGATCGTTTACCTCGCCGTAGCTGGGGTTTACGCTGTAGTAATCAGCTATGTCATACCCGTCGTCGCGTAAAGGTGAGGGATAAAATGGCAAGAGCCAGATAGCCGTTACGCCGAGGTCCTCGAGGTAGTCGAGCTTTTCCATCAACCCGGCAAAGTCGCCGATTCCGTCATCGTTTGAGTCAAAAAAAGCTTTGATATGCAATTCGTAAATTATGGCATCCTTATACCAGTGGAGCTTGTCGTCTAAATTCAAAAGAGTTTTATTTTTTGGTGATGAAATTCATTCAGAATAAAGGGTGTTGAGACCAATTACCACAACCGGATCAAGGTTTCGGTTGATGTGCTCTTGGAAACAAATTAATTCCGTAAAAGTTAAAGGAAATCTTCAGAATCCTCATGGAACGTGCTACTGAAATACTCACCGGAGGGAACACTTCATCTCCTTGGGACTGATTTTAATACAACGAATACGATAGCTGTCGGGGCCGATAGACCGAAATTGAGAGGCTTGATATTCAAGGTTTGAAGTGAGGAATGTAGGTGACCCGAGTAGGTTGTTGAGCAAAATTATCCTTGCGTATAGAAATACAGATCATTCATTTCATCCCTTCTTGCTGCGCTCTGCCAAAGATCTCAATCCATCCCCGCAATTTCTTCACGTGGTCATCCTCGATCTGTCCGGGAAGTAAGCACCATTGCCAGGTATCCTCCATATTTCCCCCGGGATCATTCAGGCGACTCATCTCGTCCAGGCACAAAACATCTTGAACGGGTAAAATTGCCACCCGCGCTACGGATGCCATAATTAACCGACTCAACTCGTCTGAAACATTCTTGACCGTTATTCTTTTTCCGAGGTACTTCTCAATCTGTCTTTTATGTCGTTTACCCTCCTCATTGTACCACCCCAAAATGGTATTGTTATCGTGGGTGCCCGTGTAGGCAAAGAAGTTGGGGGAGTAATTATGCGGAGCATGAACTGATTTGACAAAATCACCGCCGAAACTGAATTGAAGGACCTTCATGCCGGGGAGGTTCAAGGCATCTCTCAGGTCGAGAACGGCTTGCGACAGGTCACCGAGGTCTTCGGCCAAATATGAGCTGAGATCCATAGAATCATTTAAAAAGTCTAATCCGGGACCGTCCTTCCACTTTCCTTTTCGTGCTGTTTTGGATCCACCGGGCACTTCCCAATAATCTGCGAAAGCGCGAAAGTGATCTAACCGCAAAACGTCAAAAAGACGCAGGTTGTGATTTAATCGGTTCTTCCACCAGCGGTAACCGTTTTTCTCCATAGTCGCCCAATCGTAGGTGGGCATCATCCAAAGCTGACCGTCTTCATTGAAATAGTCAGGGGGCACTCCCGCAATGGCTGTCATTTTACCTGCCTTGTCTACTTTAAACAGATCGCGGTGCTCCCACACATCAGCCGAATCGTGGCTGACGTAGAAGGGCAAATCACCGATAAATTCAATTCCTTGATTATGGCAATAATCTCGTAAGGAATCCCACTGACGGTAGAAGATAAATTGAAACCATTTGATTTTGGCGAGTTTCTCTTCGTGCGTTTTTTCGAAAGCAGTCAGAGCTTTTGAATCAGCTTGTGCCAAAGGTTCCGTCCATTCCGTCCAGGGCTTTCTATCTTGATCGGCGCGTATGGCTGTGAACAGGGCAAAGGAGTCCAGCCAATCCGCATTTTCCCTGCGAAAGGCGTCGAATAAACGGTGCAGTTGTCCTTTCTTTTGAGAACTGAAGCGGTACCAAGCTGTATCGAGTAATTTGAATTTGGTGGCCTCAGCCGCTTTAAAATCCACCCGATCAGTAGGAGTGACTTTGAGTTTCTCTACTTCCGACTTGGCAACCAAATCTTCCTCTAAAAGAAGGTCAGGACTGATCAGCAAGGGATTACCCGCGATGGAAGAACTGCTGCTATAAGGCGAAAACCCCGTCGAACTATCAACGGGGTTTAGTGGCAAGATTTGCCAATATGTCGCTTTAGCTTCTGCTAACAGGTCTGCAAAACGGTAGGCTTCCGGCCCCAAATCTCCGATGCCGTAAGGAGATGGCAGCGAAGTAATGTGAAGCAGAAGGCCCGCTCCTCGATCTTTAGATTTCATGGTCTGAAAGTACTCAGATTAGTATCGATGGGATTTCGGAACGAAGTTATTTTCATTATCCTATTGTGATTGGAAGGCCTGTTTTAATTGTCTGAATCTTGTCCCCACAAATATTCCAAGGTATACGGGCTCCCTTCCATCGCCCAGTTTTCACCGTCGACAAAACGATAGCCGCGGTCGAGGTCATTAATTTTCTCCATGTCCTCCGCATTGAGTTCTGTTTCCAAGGCTTGTAAATTCTTCTTGATATGATCGGGATCGGTTGATTTAGGAATGACCGCCGTTCCACGATTCAGCCCCCATGCAATCAACACTTGAAAAGGAGAGCAGTCGTTTTTCTCAGCAATCTCCTTGATCGTATCGTTTTCGTAAAGTACGGGTTCGTTGTCTTTCTTCATGGCTTTAGGACGATCACCTGAACCAAGTGGTGAGTACCCCGTCATGTTAATTCCATGATCGAGGCAGAATCTGTGTAAATCTTTCTGTTGTAAATAAGGATGTAATTCTACCTGATTCATTTCGGGCGTAGGGCCGTTTTTCATTATTTCCTTGAGGTGGGCTTTGTTGAAATTAGAGACTCCAATATGCCGGGTGTAACCTTGTGCGCGGCATTCGTCCATGGCTTTCCAGGTTTCGGCAAGGGGCACCTCATCAAGGGAAAGAAAATCGTCACCACTCTCGGGCATCATTACGCCCGATTTGTGGGCTATAGGCCAGTGAATGAGGAAGAGGTCCAGATAATCCAGATTGAGTTGATCGAGTATTCGCATCACCGCCCGGTGAACGTCCTCAGCTTTATGGTCCGAGTTCCATAGCTTAGAGGTAATCCAAAGGTCTTCGCGTTGACAAATCCCTTCGTCCAGGGCCTGTTGGATTCCTTCACCTACTTCTTTTTGGTTTTGGTAAATCTCGGCGCAATCGATGTGGCGATAGCCTTCTTTGATCGCTGTATACACCGCTTTTTTCACTTCGCCTTGTTTCGATTTCCAGGTTCCGAGTCCGAGAGCAGGCATGGTGTGTCCTCCTTCAAAACGTAATTCTTGTGTTGGTGCTTTTGCTGTAGTTTCCATATTATTCAAAATTTATTTATGCTTCTTTACTTTCTTGTGTAATGGGGCATAAACTATTCCAAAAGCCCGCGCCGATTGGATTTTTAGGATTGAGTTGAGCGTCTGAATGACCGGAAGTTTACATTCCGTCGGATTGCGAGCGTTCTGAATCATTTCTGCATTAATTTTACGTTCAGTTTCTATGCCTCACTTTCTACATCGGTTTTTTATTCTGTTTTTGATCGCCGGTTGCGCACATCATGGAAATGCGCAGGATGGTTTTTATCAATTGCGCTTTACGGCTACCGAAGCAAGTGGAAAGGTATTCCTCGATTGGACAATGGATTTAGGTTTGACCTGTAATGGGATTGAAATCACGCGTTCGACCGACGGAATTAACTTTACGGAGGTGGGATTTATAGCCGGTGTTTGCGGCAGTACTTTGGATACCGTGCGGTATTCCTTCACCGATCCGTCACCCGTTCCAAATCAAATAAACTATTACCGTTTGGTTTTGGGGACCATCGGTATTACGCAGGTGGTATCGCTGGAGATTATTGACTTGGAGGGAACGGGCTATCAGGTCAGGCCTAATCCCATATCGACGGAGGGCATGGTGTATTTCAGCAATGACAGCCGCGAGCCTTATCGACTCATTCTCTTTTCTACTCGAGGGTCAGAAGAAAGAGTGTATACTACTCGGGATGAATTCTTTCGGTTGAATGTGTCGGATATGGCCGCAGGGTTATACGTCTTTCGCATTGAAAGCGAAACGGGTGCACCCCGATCTATTGGCAAGATATTGGTGACTAGATAGCCTGCCGACCGGGAGAAGAAAGCCTTGCATTCTGCAAAATTTCATCTTGCCTTGGCAGACCAATATTGAACGAATTAGCCTTATTCAATTATGACTAGTGTTGCCGCCTTTATTGACCGGGATATTTCTTGGCTCTCCTTCAACGGGCGCGTCCTGCTCGAAGCAGAAAAATCCTACACCCCCGTTATCGAAAAGCTTCGATTTCTGGCTATTTATTCCAGCAATCTGGATGAGTTTTACCGCGTTCGTGTGGCGGCTTTTCAACGGGCCGTTAAAAATGCTGAGGACGAATCACAACAATTTGATGATCTCAAATTCTTGCTGGAGAAAATACAATCTATAGTCAAGTTCCAGCAACGCGAATTCGGCCGGATTTACAAAACCGTTGTCTTACCTGAATTGGAAGAAAAAGGCGTTAGAATTTGGCAAGACGAACCTTTAGATAGGCATCAATCGGATTGCCTGAAGCGGTATTTCAAAACCGTTGTTCAGGGCTTGATTCATTTTCAAGAAACCAAGGTTTTTTTAGAGAATCGGAAGCTCTATCTGGCAGTATCGTTAAAAAGCAAGCAAGGGAAAACGCGCTTGGTATACATCAATATACCTTCTGAGGTGAATCGTTTTGTCCCATTTCCCGTGGGCGGGGGTAAGTCTTTTATGTTTTTGGATGACCTCATTCGGCTACACCTCACTCAGCTTTTTCCCGATGACGAAGTTCAATCTGCCTATTCGATTAAAATGAACCGTGATGCCGAGCTATATCTAGAAGAAGAATACCGTGGCGATCTGAAAAAGAAAATTCTCAACAGTTTATCGAAACGTTCGGGAGGCGCACCTTCAAGGCTTTTGGTAGACGAAAATATGCCACGAGAAATGAGGTACGTGCTGGAACGTACAAGCGGTATAGACAGTGACATGTTTATTGACGGAGCTCGTTACCATAATTTTTCAGATTTTTTCGAATTTCAAAATCCCTTTGGTGATGAATGGGAGTATCCGAAGCAAAGAGCAATCCGTCTCTCAGCTTTTGAAAGAGCTGAATCCTTGCTCGATTTAATCGAAGCGGGCGATCGTCTTTTACACTTCCCTTACCAGCCATACGATTATGTATTGCGCTTATTTAATGAAGCTGCTACCGATCATGACGTTACGGAAATTCGGGCCACCATGTATCGGATGTCTTCCTCATCTGCGATAGCAAAGGCTCTGATCAATGCGGCGCGCAACGGAAAAAAGGTAGTCGTGTTCGTAGAATTAAAAGCGCGATTTGACGAGGTGAATAATATTGGCTGGTCTGAGAAGATGCAGGAAGCCGGGGTCAAGATCATTTACAGCATACCAGATATTAAGGTGCACGCCAAGGTGGCTCTGATTACTCGGCAAAAGGGGAGAGAAAGAAGGCGAATCGCCTTTTACGGAACAGGAAATTTCAATGAAAAAACTGCGGCCATTTACGCCGACCACGCCCTACTGACCGCAAATGCAGGATTGAATGAAGAGTTGGATCAGTTATTAAAGTATTTGGAGAATGAGAAGGTGGAGCCGAAGCCTGAAAATCTGCTGATAGCGGGATTTAATATCAACGAAAAGTTCTTTCAATTCATTGATCGCGAGATAGATTTGGCACGGCAAGGCCGAAAAGCCCTCATAATCTTGAAAATCAATAATCTCGAAGATAAGCCTATGATAAAAAAGTTGTATTCGGCTGCCGAGAAAGGAGTCAACGTGCAGATAATCGTACGCGGTATTTGCTGTCTCAATCCTGAAATGAGTGAGAACATCGAAGTGAGGAGAGTAGTCGGACGTTATTTAGAGCACGGACGCCTTTTTTATTTTGAGAATGGAGGAAATGGCAAAATCTATTCGGGATCCGCAGATTGGATGAAGCGAAATCTTCACCGACGAATTGAGGTGGTATTTCCTGTTTATGATCCCGATTTGTGTGAGCAATTAAAGAATCTTTTAAAGATCCAATTGGCTCCCCAACAGGGCACTGTTTTGCTGAATGCCAAGCTTCAAAACCGATTTGTTTTCGAGGATAAGTCCGACATTTCCGCTCAAGAGGCTTTCTACCAATATTTGGCGAAAGCTGAAAATGCAAAATCTGAACTATCTGAGGTCTAAAAACTATAACCGGCGAAAAGACCAACCATGTCATTGCCATACGTTGGAATGACGGATAGTCCGCGCAGTTTTTTCGTTCGCTTATAGTTGTGGGTGAGGTAAGCCAGATTGGTTACCAAAATTCCGATGCCTGCTCCGAAAAGAACATCACTCAAGTAATGTTTGTCATTCATAATCCGCAAGGCGCCCACACTTGAAGCCATCGTATATCCGGCTATGGAATACCAAGGGCTGATGTGTCCGTATTCGCGGTGAAGAAATGTAGCTGAGACGAATGCTTGAGCAGTATGGCCCGAAGGAAACGAATCCATGTTTTCACCATTGGGCCTGGTGCGATTTATCCCAACTTTCAAAAGTGTAACTACAGCAAAACCCATGGCTTCTGCCTTGAGCAAAATATTGGTGCGATCCCAAAATCCGTTTCGGGCATCAAGCCCCGCCAAGTCCAAGCCATACACGGCAAAAATTGGTACGAATGCGAGGTAATCATCGGCTTTTACTCTAAAGTCGGGAAAGTTGCTATCCCGGTACAAGTTAATCTCATCATCATCCCAAATTTTATTTGCCGTAAAGGCAACGGTACCTCCGACAAATAAAGCAGCAGGCGCTATTAGGGATTTTTTAAAAACTTTCTTTCGCTGCTCGTAGGTCGGTATGGCATAAAGCTCGTGCGTTTCAAGTGTGTCACTTGTCTCCTGCGAAAAACAATCAGGAGTGGTAAGAAGCAGAAAAAGGAGCAATAGATAAGTTTTGTTCGAACTGCTGATATCTTATGTTTTTGGGTTTAAGTATGTTTTCTCGTCGGAGTGAGATTCACCTCATTTAGAACAAAAGTGCTGCCGGTGCATTTCATAAGCAGCAGACTTGCTTATGATGCAATAAACAGAATAATTATTGCACCTGAGAACCACTAAAAAAACACCGTTCAGTCTCAGTAAGTGTTCTAATGGTTCGAGTTCGCTCAATAGCCTTAATAAATGTCGCCGAGAGATTGGGGCTTATTCTCCTGAGCTCCCGAAAAGCGTTTCGTTAGAACATGGTGGATGTAGAGAATACTCGGCAACACATGTGAGGCAATTCCTCAATACCTTTTTGTGAAGGTTCAACAAATTGGAAAGTACGTTTGCTTCGAGGGCTCACTACTGAATGATAACTAATTGATATGACAAAATCTCTTTTTAACCTTACCGTAGTATTTTCCATTTTGATCGTACTCAATAGTTGCGATAATGAAGAAAATCTATACCCCCCGGGGTATGAAGAACCTGAGCTGCCCTCAGACACTGCTGCCTACACCATGTATCTCATAGGTGATGCAGGAATAGCCAAGAGCTCGCCTTTGGAGCCTTCTTTGGAGCTATTACAGAAAAAACTTGAACAGGCAGATTCTGACAAATCAGCGGTAGTATTTTTAGGAGACAATATCTATCCCAATGGTCTGCATGCGGAGGGACATGAGATGCGTAAACAGGATGAGAGTTATATTGACGCGCAATTGAGCATAGTAGAAAATTACGATGGTAGAGTGGTTTTCATACCCGGAAATCACGACTGGAATAAGGGGAGTGAAGGTGGCGATGTTTTCATTGATCGACAGGCAAAATATGTGAAGAGGATGCTTGACAATTCGGATGCTTTCCTTCCGAAGGCAGGTTGCCCGGGTCCGATAGAGATTCAATTATCCAAAGACTTAACGTGGATTATCCTCGACACGCAATGGTGGTTTCAATTTCATAGTGCCGAAAATTCGGTTTCCTCAGACTGTCCTATATCAGAAAAGGATATTTTCTTGGAAGCCTTAGAAAAAGTAGTCGAGCGAAACAGCGACAAACAAATCATTATCTCCGGCCACCATCCGCTATACAGCAATGGCACCCATGGAGGTTACTTTCCGTTTAGAGATCATATCTTTCCCCTCACGCATGTGAACGAGTACCTCTACATTCCTTTACCTGTGTTGGGAAGTGTTTATCCGCTGTATCGTGGTTTGCATGGGAATGTACAAGACCTAACCCACGAGCGATACAGTAAACTCATTGAAGGCCTCACCACTATTTTTCGTGAGTATCCTGATTTAATTTATACCTCGGGTCATGAACACAGTCTTCAATATCAAAAGCACGACGCGGTGCATTATATCGTTTCCGGTTCGGGTTCAAAGCGGAGTTTTTTATGGAATAACGATGATCTCATATACGGGAGAGCAAGTAAAGGCTTCGCTGTTTTAAAGAAATACCCATCAGGAGAAGTTTGGCTCGAATTTTACACACCTTCAGCGGAGGATCCGATAAATCCGACCTATCGCGCGATGATTGTCAAAGGTAGTTCCGAAGATCGACCGGCGGCCTGAATCGGATCATGACATTTCTTTTCAAAACAAAATAACATATGCCCAAACAGTTTTATACGCTTAGCTTTCTGTTCGCACACCTCTTCATTCAGTGTCAATCACCAACAAACGAAGACACGGCATTGCCTTACGACTTTGACAATCCCAACAAGGTTCTCGATCTGGGCAACGATTTGCGTGAAATTTCCGGACTGGCGTGGTGGAACACGGATACCTTGGTGGCTATAGAAGATGAGCGAGGGGATCTCTACTTTCTGTCCACTTCAACGGGCAAAGTTCTGCTTAAAACTGAATTTGAAGACGATGGAGACTACGAAGGCATCGCAGTAAAGGATCGGACGGTGTATGTGCTACGCAGTGATGGTGACGTTTACAAGGTGGAAGAACCACTCAGTGATGATCCTGATACCGATAAGAATGAAACGGATTTGTCAAAAAGTCACGATACTGAAGGATTATTTTACGATAAGGACAGAGATCTTTTGCTCATTGCCTGCAAGGCAGAGGAGGACGACTACTATGGTTACCGCACCGTGTTCGGCTTAACGCCGGACGATAAAGACATTGAGCGCAAACCTTTTCTTCTTATCGACGAAGAGGACTTGATAGAGCGATTGCACATTCGGTATGGCAATAGATTGGGCTCTAGCTTCAAACCTTCGGGCTTAGCGCGGCATCCTCAAAACGGAGATCTATATGTTCTCTCAGCGGCCAACTCATTATTGGCCGTATTCGATGAAAATCAAGATATGAAAGAAATACTGAGATTGAGTTATCCTCATACCAATCAAATGGAAGGCATCTGTTTTGCTCCCGATGGAACTTTATTCATTTCCTCAGAAGGAGGAACCGGCAAAATAGCCGTTTTCAAAAAGTACATGGATGAGTAGAGTCAGTCTTATTTTTCTCGTGATTTTAATCCTCACGACAGGATGCGAAACCACGGAGGATTTGTATCAAGCAGATTACACCATGCCGCTGCTGCCCAAGGATCCTGCTCCCGAGCACACCATGTTTTTGATAGGCGATGCAGGTGTTCCGGACTCTACCCCCTTGGAGCCCACCTTGGCCTTATTGAAACTAAAGATGGATGCTGTAGACGATGATAAATCTTCCATCATCTATCTGGGCGATAATATTTACCCTTGGGGTTTACACCCTAAAAGTCACTCGATGCGCCCTCAGGATGAGCGGCACATCAATTCTCAAATGGATATTCTGGATGGTTATGAGGGGAAAGTTGTTTTCATTCCCGGTAATCACGATTGGAAGCAAGGAAAGGAAGAGGGGCTTGAGTATGTGAGGAGGCAGGAACGCTATGTAGAGGATTATCTCGATCGGGGAAATGTGTTTTTGCCGAGCAACGGATGTCCCGGACCGATCGAAATCAGACTAACCGAGCGGCTGACGTGGATCATTATCGACACCCAATGGTGGTTGCACGAAAACGAAAAATCCTTTGGTGATCAAGATGACTGCGAGGTGTATACCGAGGAGGAATTCTTGCTTCAGGTGCAGGATGTGTTGAAAAAAAACCGAAATAATCAGGTGATTATTTCAGGACACCACCCGCTTTTCAGCAATGGAAACCACGGAGGACACTTTCCTTTTAAGGAACACCTTTTTCCGTTGACTAAGAAGAAAGAAAGGCTTTATATTCCTCTGCCGATTGCGGGTAGCGTGTATCCTTTTTATCGTGGCCTGATAGGCGACATCCAAGACATCCCTCATTACAAGTATACCTCTCTGCGTAACTATCTTACTGAAATCTTTGATCGATACGAAGACATTGTGTACACGTCAGGGCACGAACACAACTTGCAGTACCAAAAGCACGGAAATGCGCACTTTATTGTAAGCGGTGCGGGATCAAAACGAAGCTACCTGCGACAGAATGAAAACTTGATATATGGAAAGGCAGATAAGGGGTTTGCTACGCTTCAGTCCTATGAGAACGGCGACCTCTGGCTGGAATTCTATTCGCCTGATTCTGAAGATCCCCGGAAGCCAAGTTTTCGAACGCAGCTGCGCGAGGGCCACCGTGTGTTAACTACCGAGGAAGAATCCGTTTCGACCTTAGAACGAAAAGACAGTATGGTAACCGTAGTGCCCGGAGGGGAATATTACGATCGTGGCGCCGTAAAGGACGTGGTTATGGGCGAGCTGTATCGCGATGTTTGGAACGCGCCCATTACCGTGCCCGTAATAGATATCTCTAAAGAGCACGGTGGACTGGTGCCTGTAAAGCGCGGAGGCGGGATGCAATCAAAATCGTTGAGATTAGAGGCGCCTGACGGGAAGCAATACGTGCTGCGCTCTATCAATAAATTTCCCGCCACAATATTGCCCCCTGAGCTGCAGAAAACCTTCGTCACTGAGATCATTCAAGATGTCATTGCTGCCTCACATCCCTATGCAGCAGTTGCAGTAGCACCAATGGCCAATGCGGCAGGCGTATACCACACAAATCCTAAATTGGTTTATATTCCCGACGACCCCCTTTTGGGCCCCTTTCGTTCGGAATTTGCCAATATGCTGGTTCTCTATGAAGAGCGACCGGATGATGATCAGCGCGATAGGGATTTCTTTGGCAACAGTCCTGACGTAGAAAGTAGTTGGAAAGTGATTGAAGAGGTAAGAGAGAACTATGACGATAAAGTTGACGCGCATGCATTTTTGCGCGCACGACTTTTCGATATGGTTATAGGTGACTGGGACCGTCACGACGACCAGTGGCGCTGGTCAAAAAAAGAATACGCAGACAGCACTATCTATAAGCCCATTCCACGAGATCGCGATCAGGTTTTTTACACGGTAGACGGTTTGGTGCCGAACATAGTTAACCGGAAATGGCTCGAACGCCGCTTTCAGCCTTTTGAAGAAGAAATACGAGACATGCGCGGTTTTAACTTCAACGGCAAGTATGTTGACCGCGCCTATTTGGACCCCTTGGAGTGGAGCGATTGGCAGATGGTCGTAGACAGTCTTCAATACTTACTCACCGACTCAGTTTTTCGCGAAGGGCTTGCTCAACTTCCTGATACCGCCTACGCTTTGGATGGAGAGCGGCTATTCAAAACCTTGCAAATTCACCGGGATAAGCTGGACGAGTTTGCCAGACGGTATTACGAAATTCTGGCGCTTGATGTTGATGTAGTAGGTACCTACAAAGAAGAGTACTTCGAAGTCATCCGTATGAACGACGATTCTACCCGGGTGAGGATTTACCCAAAGAAGGATGACAAGCCTGAGAAGGAAGAACGGGTGATTTACGATCGAACTTTCCTGACGGATGAAACCGAAGAAATTCGCCTTTATGGTTTAGATAATGAAGATGTGTATTATCTCGATGGGGAGGTGAGTAAAGGTCCGATGATCCGCATCATCGGAGGTCCGGCGGATGATCGATACATCAATAAGTCCAATGTGAGGGGCTTGGGTAAAAAACTGGAAATACACGATTCAAAACAAAAAAAGAAGCAGAATCCGAATCAATTTGATTTGGGAAAAGATAGCCGCCTTTACCTCGTTGATGATGACCGAGCCGTGACTTATCGCCGAAAGGAATTTATGTACAATGTGACAATGCCTTTGGTGGCAGGAGGATTTAATCCTGATGACGGGGTGTTTTTGGGCGGAGGATTTCAGATTACCAATCACGGGTTCAATCGAAAGCCCTACCGTTATAGGCATCGCTTTACGGCGCAATACGCCTTGGCTACGGGTGCTTACCAATTTGACTACATGTTTGATTACCGATCGGTATACCATTCAGATTGGGATATAAATGGTGAATTACAGGTGCGCGCTCCCGATTACTTGTTCAATTATTTTGGAGCGGGAAATGAAACAGAATGGATAAGTGATGATTTTCGCGATAACCGATTACGTTTGAATTTCATCAAATTCAATCCTGGTCTTTCACGCACCTCGGAGGGTGATTTGCACAAGCTCACATTGGGACCTACCTACCTCATGGCTCGTCCCCCGCAGTCGATTCCGAATAATGTGATAGGTGAATTTGCGGGATTGATTGAAGACATTGATTTCGGCGTTCAAAATTATCTGGGCTTTCGAGCGCGCTATGCCTTGAATAATGTGGACAATCAAAAGACCCCCCACCGAGGGATGCGGTTTAATGCGGAAATAAGCTACACCAATGGATTGGACGAGCGCCGAACGGATTTCTTTCAGCTGGCCTCCGAGTTAACATTCTATGTTCCTTTTTCCGTTTTACCTAATCGTTTCACACTAGCCCTGCGCACGGGAACCTCGGCAAACTTCGGAGACTATCCGTTTTATCTCGCCAATTTTCTAGATGGATATGAAAACCTGCGTGGCTACAGGCGAAATCGCTTTGCCGGAGACGTAGCTTTTTACAATAATCTTGAGTTTCGGTTGAAGTTGTTAGATGTGGAGAATTACGTTCTTCCCTTTGGGATGGGTACGATGGCTTACGCAGATATTGGTCGTGTTTGGTTGGACGGAGAGCAATCGCGCGTGTGGCACCCCTCATTTGGCCTGGGCGCCTATTTTAACCTTATTGATTTTGTGGTGCTCACTACCAGTTATAGCGTCTCTACTGATGATGAGGTATTCATGGTGCAATTCGGTTTCTTCTTCTAATCACTGTGCAATGTTCGAGAAGAAGTACTGTCCCCGGATGGTCGTTAGCGGTTACTTCTCCATGGTCGGAGAGATCTCTTCTGCGTCGTTGCGCTCAGGCACTTTCCTTTCTCGCCATTCTCAAACTGACAGATCATGACCACGCCTTTTTGCTTTGATGTAGTTTCGGCTCAAAAAAGTCCGTAAATACTACACTGACGGGGGCTGGAACATAATGAACAAAGCGATTAAATAGGCAATAACCGATAATATGATTCCGAACATAAATATGCGGTAGCAGATTCTCAGGTATTTGTACTTCATATCCAAAACTTTCCCCAAATAGTAGAGATCTTTCACCAACGATTCATAGATGTAGACGTCATCATTCATCACGTCGCGCATCCCTTCCATGTAGGTGTCCAGATTGAGGCTTTTAAAATTTCCGAAGAAAAGCAGGTTAATCTTTCGCTCTTTAACTTTCCGACGATCTGCAACGTTATCCGTCACTTTAGGTATGGTAGAAATGGTGGCAAATATGACAGCAAGTATGCAAACCGTCAAAAGCAAGACTGACGGCCACACGAGGTAGGTGTTGTTATCTAGTTTTGGTAGAAGAGATGTAAGGACGATGGAAATGATGATAGCATTGATACTGAGCATGATGTTGGCCTTGTTGTCGGCTATTTGACTCAGGGAGGTGTGGTTTTTCAGGGTAACCCGAAACATGGTTTCGATCGCCCTTCCCCGCTTTTTGCGCCTACCTTTTTTCTTCATCATCTTTTTGCGCTTCTTGTTCAGCTTGTTGAGGTACTTGTCCTTTTTGGTTCCGTATTTCTGTTTTGCTGCTTCGGTCTCATAGTCAGCTTTTTCCAGGAAGTCAATGTTCATTTTGTCCCACGCTGATTTCTTGATGGGCCGATCTACCAAATGCTCTTTTTCCTGTCTTAACAGTTCTGATCGTTTCTTTTTCCCTTTCATACCCAGGTGGGCCAAATCGGCATCTCTGATTAATTTCTCATGCAAGTCCTCGGGTTCGTGACTTAGTTCCGTGGCCAAGATGATTCGCTTTATTTTATTGCGATCATCTTCACCCACATTGCGTTCATTCAGAAAGTCTTCCGCTAGTTGGGCGCTCAGTTCCTCGTGTCCCTCTGCTTTAGTGAGGTAGCCTAAATCGTGAAACCAAGCCGCCACTTCGAGGTAGGCTGTTTCTTCGCGATTTAATCCTTCGGCCGCCGCTAATTGACGTACCTCTGATACTACAGTCTGTGTATGATCCAAATTATGGTACTTGGCGTAGGGAGGTAAGTTGCGACTGAATTGATTGATGGCGTATTGCTCTGCTTCTTTTACTATCGACTGATTCATGCGGTTTTTTGACGGCTTAAAGATATGACTAAAGACAGTGAAGGATTACTCGTCCATAAGTGTAACCCGGCACGACTATTTATACACTCATAACTTACGAATGCCCGATTTTTATGCAAAATCATAAGCTTTTCAGAGAAAAGTTTCCCTTCCGTAGTGAATTAAGTTTTGCCAAGATTTTTGACTTCTGGGAAAATCAGACCAAATCTCCTGTAAAGGAGGTCGCCCGACATGCCCTCGCTGTATTAAAAGAAGTCAAAACTGAGGCCGCTTTGCTCAAACCTATTACTAGCCCAGAAACTGTAAGCAAACATCTCGATAAAGTCGAGCTTCTCTTGTCTTGCATTTTCAATAAAGCCACTTGGGAGGATGACTTGCAGGGCGTTGTAGCCGCATTCGATGATGACTGTTTTTATGAAACGCCTCAATTCAATAAAATAATCAGTTTCTATCGCGAACAATCAGAGGAGGTTAAGGAAGAGAATTCCAAGCAGACAGTGTATTTTCACATTATCGGCGCCTATGCAGCCATTCTCGAAAAATTCTACGATTTCCCCATTGAGCGACGCCCCTCGCGTATTATAAACTTTCGCGATCCCGATACGGACTTGATGCGCTACTTCCACACGTATATGAATATGGATTTTGTGGAAATCGCCTTAACAGGCGAACTGCCTGACCTATCAGAAGACGACCTGGTAGAATTGATCAACAATTACGAGGACACCGGTTATTGGCTGGAACACTTACCCCCCGATGTATTCAAATTTTCGGGAATGGCGGTGCTGAGCTTGGTTGAAATTACCGAACAGCAACTCTTGTCGAGGCTGAAAGCCGATCTTCTTAAGCCCGAAGCCTTGAACTCCCGTGAGAGCTTAACGAAAATTGAGGATGGCTTTAAAAGCCTTATGCGTCGCGAAGACGTGATAATAGGCATTGCCTTTTATCAGCGGTTGCGTGGGGAGATCGTCAATTTGGATACTGAAGATGGCGAGACGCACGGAATTTACGATTACAAAAGTGGACTCGGCGAGGAGGAATCTCGCAAAATGCTAAAGTCGCTTTTTGAAACAAAAAAACCACTGATCATCACCAATGTTGCCAAAGCTGACATAGATGAAACCTTAAGAAATCAACTCCTGAACTCGGGAATGGGCAGTGTCATCATTGTTCCTTTGGTTTCTCATTTCGAGGTGGTAGGCTTGTTTCAGCTCTCTTGCGAGAAGGCTAATGCTTTTAGTTCGCTGGACATGTTACGTTTCGAAGAATTGATCCCCTTGCTTACCATTTCGGTAGAACGCATTCGAAATGAGGAAGAGAATGAAGTTACGCGAATCATTAAGGAAAAATTCACCTCCCTCCATCCGGCGGTCGAATGGAAGTTTCAGGAAGTAGCTTTAAACTATTTGGATTCGCGGGATACCATCCCTGACAAAGCCATGAACGAAGTGATATTTGAAAATGTCTACCCCATGTACGGCTCTTCGGATGTGCGGAATTCTTCTGAAATGCGAAGCAGATGCATTCAACAAGACCTCATCAACCAATTAGACCTGGTGATTGAGGTAATGGAGCATATAATTGAGAAGCATCCTTACCCGATATACAAGGAATTGGAATTTGAAGTGCGTAATTACCGTGAAGAGGTGGCAGATGAGCTTCTATCGGATGAGGAAGTAGAGATCGTGGGTTTCATAAAAGCCGAAATAGAACCGCTGTTTCGTCATTTACATGAAAACAATGAAGACATACGAGAACAGATTACTTCTTATTTTCAGAAGCTTGATTCGGAACATGGCATTGTGTATGAGAGACGAAAGCACTTTGAGCAGTCTATCGAGATGATCAACGGGATGGCTTTTTCGCTGATCGAGGCAGAGGAGGAGAAAACCCAAAAGATGTTCCCGTATTTCTTCGAGAATTATAAAACCGATGGAGTAGAATACAACATCTATATAGGTCAGTCCATCTCCCGAGAGAAGGCTTTCAACCCTATTTATCTCCAAAATTTACGGTTGTGGCAACTTATGCTCATGTGCAAAGTGACGCGAGAAACACATAAGATTCTGCCAAAGCTTCCCATTGCTCTGGAAACAGCTCAACTAATCTTGATCCAGAGCACCCCGCTGTCTATACGCTTCAGAACAGACGAGAAAAAATTTGACGTGGATGGTGCGTACAATATTCGGTATGAGATTATGAAAAAGCGCATCGATAAAGTGCTGATTAAGGATACGCAGGAGCGATTGACACAACCACATACCGTTTCGGTCATATTTTCATTGGCCCAAGAGGAGGAGGAGTACATGACCTACGTAAAATACCTGAGTCATTTGAATTTTATCGACCCCGAGGTGGAGCGGTATGAATTAGAATCTATGCAAGGTGTTAGCGGATTGAAAGCTATACGGATGAAGGTGAATCTTAGCGATAATGATATGATTGAAAAGGCTTTTGAGAAGGAGATGAAAGAAGTGGTAGGAGTTAGTTTTGAGGAGGCGTGAATTGGCCTTGAGCCGATGATCAACAAACCATTTGACAATCATATTGAGAATATTCATAAAAGCAGAATGAGGATACATAAATGGGTGATGCACCTGAAGTTTTCAGCGTTGTTGCTTTTTTTGATAGGAATGTTTAATGGCGGAATTACTCCTCTCTACGGACAAGAGGAGAGTGAGGATTTGGAAAGCGGATTCGTCGAATTCTTCACTTTTCATCCCAATAAGAGGAAGGCCTACGTGGATTCGACTGTCTATCCTTCTAAATTCATCATAGCTCCCATTATTTCTTACAGTCCTGAAACTAATTTAGGCGTAGGATTCGGAGCTAAATATCTCTTTAAAATTAATGGCTCGGGTGATGAGACACGAACCTCAAATATGCCATTATCTGCCCGATACACTTTAGAGAATCAGTTTATCCTTTATTCGGGATTTGAGATCTTTTCGCCTGGTGAAAAGTGGATGCTCGAAGGTAACTTGCAATTCAAAAGTTTCCCTCGTTTCTATTACGGAATCGGTGATGATACTCCCTTTGACAATGAAGAGAGTTTTACTTATCGACAAGTTTTAATTGAGCCCATACTTTTAAAGCAAACGTGGATCGACTACTTGTTTGTCGGAGCAGGAATCAGATACAACCTCATAAACGGGGTTGAGGTAGAAAATCCCGAAGGTTTATTGGTCAATTCAGATGTTCCCGGAGCTTTGGGATCTGAATCTGTGGGAGGCGAATTTGCCGTTGTGTATGATAGTCGTGATAACCTCTTGAATTCCTACAAAGGGTGGTATTTTGAATTCACTTATGGCATGTACGACAAGCGAATTGGCAGCAGTAATAGCTTTAATTTAGCGAGATGGGATTTGAGACATTATTGGCTGTTATCGGAAAAGCGTGAAGATGTGCTTGCTTTTCAATTTATCGGTCACATTACGGATAAGAACGCACCTTTGGCTGAATTGGCCAATTTCGGGAGCGCTGAGATTATGAGGGGATATTACGAAGGTCGGTATATTGATCGCACTTTGATGGCTGTTCAAGCCGAGTACAGAAGACATCTTTTTTATCGGTTTGGAGCGGTGCTTTTTGCGGGAGTAGGAAATGTTCAACCCGAGCTCAAAGATTTTAATCTAACTGATTTGGACTATTCCGTTGGATTTGGTCTGCGATTTTTATTGGAAAAGCGTGAACGATTGAACCTGCGTTTTGATTGGGGTTTCGGTGAGGGTACGAATAATTATTACTTGAATATCGCCGAGGCGTTTTAGAATTTCTCTTCGTGTTAATAGCGAAAATTATCCTGTATTCTGTTTCAGTCTATTCGAGTAATTTTTCTAGCTATACTATACTGGTTGCAGCGAATTTCTGACGTAAGAATTGGACAGTACGATTAACGCGTTAGTCGGCTTATTACTTCACTATGTTCGGGAAACAGGTCCAGCATTTTAGATCGGGACGGTAAGTCAAAGTCGGCAAAGTCGAATCCGGGTGCAACGGTGCAACCCGCTAGTGCGAATTCGCCTATGGTTTCCGAAGCAAACCAAAAACCACCCTTTACAATGTGTTGAGGAAATTCGTTTCGATTTAGGTCTTTTCCCAAAAGTAATTTGGCGTAAACCCCTTCCGGGGAAATGGTATGTATGGCTATGGCATCTCCCAAATAGTGATGCCAAAGCTCGTCTTGTTTAATGCGGTGAAATGCGGAAAAATTTCCTTTAGTTAGAAGAAAGTAGATAGCCGTGGACGTATTTCTCTTTTCGGCAATGCTAAATTCAGCATGAGGAACTCGTGAAATTGAGCTACGGTATGTTTCTCGGTAAAAACCGCCTTCAGGATGCGGAAGGAGTTGAAGTTGCTCGACAAGAGCGTTGACTGTTTTATTCATCACTCAAAAGTACCAATCAAAGAATTTCATCTGACTTTTACTTGCACAAAAAAGCACCCGTCATAGCGGACGGGTGCCTTTGTCTGAATTGGTCCACCACTTTAATCACTCTAATACTAGGATGATCAAAGTTTAGCCGAATTCGATAAGCACTGTGCGGTCAGTTTTGGTTAACTCTAAATTGCCGGTCTCTGTGCTGATATGAGACAAAATTTTAATCTGTAATCTAAGAGGTCTATGCCAAGGGCAAGCTTGACCGCAAACACACCTATTTTTTTAACCACCTAAAGGTTTCTGATTATTTGTCGAATTTCACTAGTCATTTTAAGTCAATTTTAATCACTGAAATCAGTGAGTCGATTTTTGATCAAAATGATATACAAGCCTGAATACGGTGGTGGAGTATATTATACTCGATAGGAAAAAGGCCTCAAAATGAATTTTGCTACTTTTTTTCTCTTACGGCACCGGGTAAGTAAACCACGGCGGGGACATATCCTAATGCATCACTGGCCTTTACCCTGAATTTGGTCCAATAGCGATACAGGCCCAGAAGATTCCACTTCTTCAAAACCATGTCCCGTTGTTGGATGAAGATGGTGACACTGTACTCCCCGTTGATGAAAATGCAATTCGGAATTATCGCTTCCAAATCGTGGATACCACGATCGTTTTGAATCGGGTCTTGAAATTGAAAGCTGTCGTAAATCCCAACGATTTTCAGGTCCTTATCGGTGAGCTGCACCTTAACGTGAAACCAGTCGATGGTAGGATCGACTTTAACTCGGATACCTACTTTCAGGTCGTCTTGATAGTCTACTGCAGGCATTCCTTCAAGGCTACGGTATTTATCGGAAGCGGCTACGGTTACCGCTTCGATTTGGGCAAACTCGTTAAACTCTATTTTGGGATCATTGCCCCCGAAATGCTCGAAATACTTGTCGATTCCCGTAGATACATCTTCTCCATGAAATTCCATTTGACCGTATTCCATCAGCAAAATCTTATTGGAAATGATGGCGACGTTTGGCATGGAATGGCTAACGAAAATCACAGCAGCATTTTTCATCATTTCGTTGATCTTATTGAACGATTTGATTTTGAATCCCGAATCGCCAACGGCTAAAACTTCATCTAAGATGAGTACATCAGGCTTCATATGTACGGCTACCGAAAAGCCCAGTCGCACTTTCATTCCCGAACTGTAATAGGCGACGGGCGTATCAATGAACTTCTCAATTTCTGAAAAGGCAATGATCTCGTCAATCACTTTATCGATTTCCTTTTTCGAAATTCCTAGCACCGATCCGTTATTGTAGATGTTTTCTCTACCTGTTAATATCGGGTTGAACCCCGAGCCCAACTCTATCAAAGCTCCTACCCGTCCATCGATGGTGATTTTTCCCGTATCGGGTTTGATGAGGCCGTTCAGCATTTTCAGAAGGGTGCTTTTTCCTGCCCCGTTACGTCCTATCAATCCAAGGCATTCGCCTCGACGTAGTTCGAAGCTCACGTCTTTCACTGCCCAGAATTCTTTGGGGCGGAGTTCAGACTGACCTTCGCGACCGCCGAAAAATTCCCCCGTAAGATCTTTCACGCCATACCATAGACTGGTCTTAAGATCGCGGCAAAACTTCTTAGAGACATTTTCGACTTTAACCAGAACTTCGTTTGGCATATCAAGCATTCATTCGTTCAATAAGAATCGGCATGGCCAATCTGTAAGCCACTAAGACCAGAATCAACAGTATCAACACTACCAGATTCATCCAGAGAAATCCGCTGAGAAACTCGGGTTGCATCCCCGTCAACCAATCGCGGGTGGTCATGATCAAAGGTGTGATCGGATTATGCCTAATAATTTGAGATGAAAGGCCCCCTTTGGGGATGGCATATACCACGGGTGTAGTGTACATGAGGAATTGCATGACCAATGGAATGGCCTTGCTGATGTCCGTGTAAAGCATACCCAAAGGCGTGAGCATCAAGCCAATGGCCGTTCCTGCTAAAACCAAAGAGATAACTCCGAGTGGAAATAACAACAAACTCCAGCCACTGAAGTACCCCATAATGCCCAAAGCGATAACGAGAATCACCGCTTTGACTGCCGCGTTAAACAGACCCTGATAAATACCCGCGACGATCAACGCTTCTCGCGGGAAATTGACTTTTGCCAGTATGCTCTTATTCTGGGTAGTTTTCTCGATCGGGGCTTGCATGCTTTCCATGAAAATGGCCCAGATCATGGTGCCCGAGAAAACATAAATGGGGTAGGGGATAGCAGTCTCACCCATGGAAACGATTCCGCTATTGTTCAGGAAAACCCAAACCAAGGTATTCGCCAAAGGCAATATAAAGGCCCAGAGAATTCCCAGAAAACTTTGACGGTAAAGGGCTTTGATATCTCGAATGGTGAGTCTCTTTGCCAGATCATTTCCCTTTCGGATGTCGAGTACCATCTCGCGTACCATTACCCAGGGCTTGCGAATATTGGAGTGAGGCGTGTAAACTCTTCGTTCCATTGGGCGCAAAGATAGTTTTTACCCTCAGATGAAGAGTTTCAAAAAAATTAATAGAGAGGGTTCAAGGACAACTATAAGGGAAACGATTCCGTCAATTGATTACCTTAACTAACCTGAAAAACCTATGAACCTCAGTAAAAACACGCTCATTTTTTTTATTGCTGTTTTCATTTTAATGTCCTGTAAGGATGATAAAGATGAGATGGACAACAGTTCTGCAACGGGCAACCCTGTCGGTATTGTCGAAAACGCTCATGCCTCAGGCCAAATGGTTAGTGCTGATTTTACGGGGCGTGTAACGGATAGGAACGGAAATCCGATTTCTAATGCATTGGTAAGTGCCGGAGGTTCAGTAACGGCGAGCAATTCACAGGGGTTTTATAAAATTGAAAATGCCGTTGTCGATGATCAATACGCCCTTATAAAAGTCGAAGCAACGGGTAAGTTCGATCAGTTTCGATCCTTGAAACCTCGTCAGAATGAAACAAATATTGTTGATATAACTTTGATCCAAAAGGTTGTCAATGGTTTCTTTTCTACCTCCTCAGGTGGGGTGGTAGACATTCCGGGTGGTGCTACCGTATCCTTTCCCGAAGGTGAATTGGTTACTGCGAGTGGTCAACCTTATAGCGGTGAAGTGGTAGTGGCATCGACATACCTCGATCCTTCAGATCCCGATTTGATGTCGTATATGCCCGGCTCTTTGGCTGCGGTCAGCGAAGATGGTGAGCCGGTAGGGATGATTACTTACGGAATGGTCGGAATAGAACTTATCGGGGCCAATAATGGCCAAGAATTGCAGATGGCAGGAGGGAGAAAGGCGACACTTTCGCTGCCGCTGCCCGAAACACATACCTCTCATGCTCCCGAGAGCATTCCGCTCTGGTATTTTGATGAGACGGCTGGTATTTGGCAAGAGGAAGGAGTAGCGACTCGAAGCGGCAATTCATACGTAGGTCAGGTAAGTCATTTTAGTTTTTGGAATTGTGATGTATCGGTAAATGCTTTGACGCTAGAGGGAATGATTTTACTTCATCAAGAGGGTGTGCCGTTTTCCGATGTTCTAGTGAAACTGACCCGGCCCAATGGATCTTCTGCCTTGTCCGGGGTCAATGCTGAAGGTTATTTCGGTGGAATCGTGCCGGCAAATGAAATGTTGGTTTTGGAAGTATTGGCCTTCGAGTGTGGGGAAGTTCTTTACACGGAACAGATAGGCCCTTTCTCAGAAGATCAAGATTTAGGCTTGATTTCCATCGAAGACGATTCCGAAGGAGCAGGGCTTATCGAGTTTCAAGGTGAGGTGGTTGATTGTGAGGGAAATCCCATAGACGGTGGGATTATCCTTTATTCATCAGCTTCCACCGGTACCAGTGGATATATCGCCGTGAATGAAACGGGTGCTTGGTCTATTGCCTTGCCGTGTATGTCGCAAGGAGACATAGAATTTATAGCCACAAGTCCGGAAGATTTCTCTCAAAGCGATGGTTACGTAATATCCTACAACCTAATGGAAAGCGCGGCTTACGATCTTGGTGAACTTTCGTTGTGTGATGGGGAGATGGTCAGTACGTATATGACTTACAATGACGGTACAAACGAAATCACCTTTACACAAGTTGACCTGATAGGTTTTGAGCCCGGAACGTTTAGTTGTGGCGATTTAGTCGCCAACGTACCGGGTGCACAAACGACTGATTTTGTCGATGGTGTCGGAATAGGGGCATTGAACACGGATAGTCTGTATTTCGAAATTTGTCTCGACGATTTTCAAGTTCAAGGTCATTTGCCCTCCGGTGAATTTCTGGTTTTTGAACCATCGAGTGCAGAATCGAACTGGCTGGATATCATTCAATTTATCGAAGGAGATGAGATGAATCTTTTGGAAGCCTCTTCCATGATTTTGCCTGATTCGTTTCCCGAAGAAACTGCGGTGACCATTTATACCGATGCCACAATGACTACAGTGGCGGAGGAATATGTGGTTCAGAGTATATCTCTCACATTTTTAGTTCTCTACGAATGATGTAAGCCAACTTGACTTTTTTAGACCTCAGTATTTAGTTCTGAGGTCATTTTTCAATTTAAAACTTCTTTCTTTATTCGGTCACCACATATTTCTATTTGTGAACCTGAGTTTGATTCCCCGCCACATTCAGAAAGACTAGAATAAATAGTTCTGACGGCAGATCCACTAAATTGTAGTATGATCTCCTAGGATAGTAGTGCGCTGAAATTCCGATATTCTAATGCACTGTTTATAAAAAAGCGCTTACCATTTCTGATAAGCGCTTTCAATGTTTTTCAAGAGTTGACAGGATTTAGAAACTCTCTACCAACTCATCCAAGGCCATATGCAAGTATTGACCTCTCAAATTCTTGGCAATAATTACCCCTTCTTCATCGATCAAAATGCTTTGGGGGATACTGCGAACATTGTACATCTGTGCGGGCTTTGAACTCCAACCACCCAAATCACTTACGTGGTATTTCCAATCGAGATTGTCCTGCTCAATGGCCGCCACCCATTTATCTTTTGCTTTATCCAAACTTACACTGAAAATCTCGAATCCTTTGGCATCCTTAAATTTCGCCTTACTATACTTATTGTATGCACTTACCACATTCGGGTTTTCTCTGCGACAAGGTCCACACCAAGATGCCCAAAAATCAATCAGAACTACATTTCCACGCAAATCGGAAAGTTTAAGCGTTTTGCCGTCCGGACTTTCAAAAGCCAGTTCAGGCGCAACGTCTCCGATATTGAGCCCGATCTCTCCTGATTGCACAATCGGCGGGGTACTGGGATTTTCACTTGAGCTTAGGCCAAACGCGGTTAAAAGCGTGATTCCTATTACTGCAAAACTAGTTGTGTAAAATTTCATGATTATAGCTTTAAAAAGTCTTTTTTGACAAAAGACGTACCAATTTACGAAATACGTTTGATGTTTGCACCTAAGGCCTGAAGTCTCGCATCTATATTTTGATATCCTCGGTCGATTTGTTCAATGTTGTGGATCGTGCTTTTTCCTTCGGCACTCAATGCGGCGATCAGCAGAGAAACTCCCGCACGGATGTCGGGTGAGGTCATGGAAATCCCTTTGAGCTTCACCTGATTATCCAGTCCGATTACCGTAGCGCGGTGTGGATCGCAGAGGATAATTTGTGCTCCCATGTCGATGAGTTTATCAACGAAAAACAATCGACTTTCAAACATTTTTTGATGTACCAATACTGATCCTTTCGCTTGAGCAGCAACCACTAAAACGATGCTCAACAAGTCAGGCGTAAACCCAGGCCACGGATGATCTGAGACGGTCATGATCGAACCATCTATGTAAGTGTCAATTTCGTAGTGATCTTGAGCGGGAATGTGCAGGTCATCGCCGATAAGATCAATTTGAATTCCCAGTCTTCTGAAGGTATCGGGAATGATTCCGAGTTGAGGATAGTTTACATCCTTAATCGTGATTTCCGACCCCGTCATTGCCGCAAGGCCAATGAAACTTCCAATCTCAATCATATCCGGTAGAACGCGATGCTTGGTGCCACCTAAATAGTCCACTCCTTCGATGGTGATTCTGTTGGATCCGGCGCCTTCGATTTTCGCCCCCATCGAGTTCAGCATTTTGCAAAGCTGCTGAATGTAAGGCTCGCAAGCGGCATTATACAAGGTAGTTTTACCCTTCGCCATAGAGGCAGCCATGATTACATTGGCCGTACCCGTCACAGAAGGTTCGTCCATATGGTGAAAGGTGCCTTTCAGGTTATCGGCTTCCACTTGATAAAATTGCTCTCCCGGATTGTAATTGAACTTTGCACCGAGTTTTTCAAACCCGATAAAGTGTGTGTCGAGTCTTCTGCGCCCGATTTTATCACCACCCGGTTTCGGGATATAGCCTTTTCCAAAACGAGCCAAAAGTGGACCTACAATCATAATTGATCCTCGCAGTCCGCTTCCTTTCTTTTTAAAGGTTTCCGTGTGGAGGTATTCAATATCCACTTTTTCTGCCGTGAAGGCATAGTGTTCTTTACCCAGCTGCTCGACTTTAACACCCAAATCTCTGAGCAAATCAATCAGCTTGTTGACATCTATAATGTCGGGGACATTTTCAATCTCTACTCGCTCGGGTGTGAGAAGGACTGCGCATAAGATTTGAAGTACCTCATTTTTTGCTCCTTGAGGAATGATTTCGCCCTTCAGCTTTGTTCCCCCAATTATCTCAAATGCTCCCATTCGCTAGTTTCTTTTTTTGCGTCTTTTTTTCCCTTTTCGCTGATTTTGACGCTGGGCCGGCTTTTTATTGACGCCCATTTGCTGGATCACCTTTTGTGTAGACTCCAAATCCTCCTCAGGATTTTCCAGTTTCAATTTTCCTTTGGTCAATTTTTGAAGATCTGAAGCAATTACTTCGTCTTTTACGCTGTTTTGATTCCACACCACATAGGCTCTTTTCATCACATTGGCCATGCTTACCGTTGCCTTTTGACGCTCTTCATCGTCTTTGATCTCTACAACTTCTTGTAGCAGCTTTTCAATCGTCTTACCATAATGACCCAGCTTGATATCATTCTTCGGGTACTCCACCTTTTTAGGTTTGGATTGGAAAGATTCAGCAGTTGGCTTAGGGTATGGTGAGTCTACATCGAGTTGAAAGTCCGACATCACATGCAACTGATCCCACAGTTTGTGGTTGTAATCTTCTACATCGCGTAGCTGAGGAAACAGGTTCCCCATAATTTTTATGATTGCTCGAGCGCATCGATTTTGCTCTTCTTTGTCTTCTATGGATACACAATGGGCTACCATTCTGTGAATACTTCTGCCGTACTCCGGAATCTTTAAATCCGGGCGGGTACTGTTGTATGTTAATTTCATAAGGTGTTTTTCTCGTCAGATAAGACGGCTAATGCCGCACAAAGTAAAGATGAATTGTTTTTAGAAAAAGCTTTTAGCTAAGTTTTCGATCTATTCAACGATTTCCAGCTTGGCAAATTTCAATAAGAGTTGTTTTTGTCCTACGGTGGGAAAAAATACCGTGGCTTTCTCATTCGGTGAATTCCCTTCGATATTGACCACCTTACCCTTTCCGAATTTCGCGTGAGAGACTTTAGTGCCCACAACTACTGAGCCGGGTGGCAGGGTAGAGCCTGTAGACGTAGAAGTATGACTCACTTTTTTGAGGTTTTTCGGAACGGAAGGTGGTGTTGATGAAGTCTTTGGTTCGGCCTTGCGTTTAAATTTTTGCCTTTTGGCAAATGAGTTTCCTCCCCCTGAGCCAAAACCACCGCCCCAAGGGGTCTCGTCAAAAGAAGTTTGAGTTCTGCGCTCCTCGGTTTCGGGAAGGTCGACAAACTGCGTGTCTATTTCTTCGATAAAGCGACTGGGCTCACAGTAATTTAAGCTGCCGTATCTGTATCGACTCATGGCATATGTCAGGGTTACTTTAATTTCTGCGCGGGTGAGCGCCACGTAAAAGAGGCGACGCTCTTCTTCCAACTCACTTCTTTCATTCAGCGAAAGCTGAGAAGGGAAGAGGTTTTCTTCCAATCCTACAATATATACGTAGGGAAACTCGAGGCCCTTGGATGCGTGAATGGTCATCAGGCTCACCTTATCGTCGTCTTCATCATCTTGATCGGCGTCCGTCAAAAGCGCCACATCGAGAAGGAAGTCGCTCAGGGTGGGTTTTTTTCCTTCAAATTCAGGACGATCGCTTTCCGTGAATTCTTTGATACCGTTCAAGAGCTCCTGAATATTTTCAAAGCGGCTCAATCCTTCGGGCGATTTGTCCGCGTAAAGCTCTCTGAGCAATCCGGTACTTTTGGCAATATGCTCAGCCAAACTTGCCGCATCTTCGGACTGAAGTTGTGCAGCAAAGCTCTTCATCATGGTGGTGAAGTTGGCGAGCTTTGTTTTGGTGCCTGAGTTGACATCCAGTTGATCGCGAGAGGTGGTCATGATATCCCACATGCTTTTATCCAACTCGTTTGCCTTAATGGTAATCTTCTCCAGAGTGGTTTTACCAATTCCTCGTGTGGGATAGTTTATGACTCTCTTCAACGATTCCTCGTCATTCGGGTTTGCCGTAAGGCGGTAATATGCCAAAAGGTCTTTGATTTCTTTCCGCTGATAGAACGAGAGGCCTCCGTATATTCGGTAGGGAATATTCACTTTTCGCAATGCCTCCTCCATAGATCGGCTCTGCGAATTAGTCCTGTAGAGTATGGCGAAACTTTTGTTGTCTACCCGCGCGTTGTTTTTCTCTTGAAAAATATCATTAGCCACGAACATCCCTTCTTCGTTATCCGAAAGGTTTCGCACCACGCGTATTATCTCTCCTTCATCATTAGAAGTCCACACCTCCTTTTTAATGCGGTCGCGGTTTTTGTCAATGACACTATTTGCAGCTCCCACAATTCGCTTCGTAGAACGGTAGTTCTGCTCCAACTTGTAAAGCCCGTATTCGGGGTAGTCTTTCTTGAAGTTTAGAATATTCTGAATGTTGGCCCCGCGAAAGCCGTAAATACTTTGTGCATCATCCCCTACCACACAGAGGTTCTCGTTAAGTGCGGCGAGCTTCTTTACTATAAGGTATTGACTGAAGTTGGTATCCTGATACTCATCTACTAATAAGTACTTGAATTTATGTTGGTACTTGTGCAGCACCTCAGGAAAATCCCGAAGCAGCACATTGGTTTTATAAAGCAAGTCATCAAAATCCATGGCAGCAGACTTGAATAGCCGCCGGTTGTATTCATAATAGATGTCTACGAGTTTGGGCCTGCCCCCCATTTCATCATCACTCATTATTTCAGGATGATCTCTGTACGCCTTTGGTGAAATCAGGTTGTTCTTGGCTGCTGAAATTCGATTTTGAACGTAATTGGCTTTATAGAGTTTGTCATCGAGGCCCATTTCTTTTACAATGGTCTTGATGAGGTTTCGGCTGTCTTGAGTATCGTATATGGAAAAATTGGATGGATAATTCAGCTTTTCGGATTCTACGCGCAGGATTCTGGCGAAAATGCTGTGAAAGGTTCCCATCCAAATATTTCTGGCTTCACTCGAACCTATAATCGAGGCAATCCGTTCTTTCATTTCTTTAGCCGCCTTATTGGTAAAGGTTAGTGCCAGGATTTGAAACGGATCAACTCCGTTGTTAATAAGGTATGCGATTCTATAGGTAAGGACTCGAGTTTTCCCTGAGCCAGCCCCTGCTATCACCATTGATGGTCCTTCCGTATTGATTACCGCCTCTTTTTGGGCCGTATTTAGCGAATCCAAATATTTCATTGGTGCAAAAATACGGTTTCGATTTTGATACCCATCTTTGCCCGACATTTCCTTATAAACAAAGGCGAATAATGACAGCTGCCGGAATCAAATTGTGGCCGAAAAAATAAATTCTGAAAAAGTCTTAAAAAACTCTCAAATCGCCTGTTGTTTAATTGATTTATTCTTGTACATTTGCAGCCCCAATTATGCTAGGGGTTAAGCGCTTTGCGCCGAAAAACACTGATTAAGAGCAAGTTTAAGATATGCCAACGATACAGCAGCTTATTCGAAAAGGAAGAGTAACCAAAGCGAAGACAAGTAAGTCAGCCGCTTTGACGTCATGCCCTCAACGCCGAGGAGTATGTGTGCGTGTGTATACTACCACGCCCAAGAAGCCGAATTCGGCAATGAGAAAAGTAGCGCGTGTGCGACTAACCAACGGAAGAGAGGTGAATGCCTACATCGGAGGTGAAGGGCACAACCTGCAGGAGCACAGTATTGTGTTGGTGCGAGGTGGAAGGGTAAAAGACCTTCCGGGTGTGCGATACCATATCGTTCGTGGAGCACTCGACACAGCCGGTGTTGACGGACGTACGCAACGACGCTCTAAATATGGAACTAAAAGACCTAAGAAATAAGGGAATCTGAGTCATGAGAAGAAAGACAGCAAAAAAACGCATCACTCTCCCCGACCCGAAGTTTAACGAGGTGTTGGTTACCAAGTTCGTGAACAACATGATGTACGCGGGCAAGAAGAATACTGCTTACGCTATTTTTTACGATGCGATGGAAATCGTTGATGAAAAGAGTGGTGAAGAAAGCGCATTGGAAGTATGGAAAAAAGCTTTGAGCAATGTAACGCCTGCCGTAGAGGTTAAGAGCCGTCGTGTCGGTGGTGCTACGTTTCAGATTCCACAGCCCATTCGCGATAGCCGTAAATTATCTATGGCCATGAAGTGGTTGATCAGCTTTTCTCGCAAGAGAAACGAGAAAACCATGAGCGAGCGTATGGCTTACGAGATTTTAGCTGCAGCCAAAGAAGAAGGTGCTGCATACAAGAAAAAAGAAGATACCCATAGAATGGCTGAGGCAAACCGTGCCTTCTCTCATTTCAGGTTCTAAGAATAGTTTTAGAAGGATAAAATAGATTACAATGGCTAAAAGAGATTTAACGTACACAAGAAACATCGGTATCGCTGCCCACATTGATGCGGGAAAGACGACTACGACCGAGCGTATTTTGTATTACGGTGGAGTGAGCCACAAGATTGGTGAAGTACACGATGGTGCGGCTACCATGGACTGGATGGAGCAGGAGCAAGAGCGTGGTATCACCATTACCTCTGCTGCTACTACTCTTAAATGGCCACACCGCGGCAAAGAATATCACGTAAACATTATTGACACTCCCGGTCACGTTGATTTTACCGTAGAGGTAAACAGATCACTTAGAGTACTCGATGGTTTGGTGTTCTTGTTTAGTGCCGTTGATGGTGTTGAGCCCCAGTCTGAGACAAACTGGAGATTGGCAAATAACTACAAAGTTCCACGTATCGGATTCGTAAACAAAATGGATCGTCAAGGAGCAGATTTCTTGAGCGTATGTCAGCAAGTGAAAGACATGCTGGGAAGTCACGCACTGCCTCTTCAAATTCCGATTGGATCCGAAGACAACTTCAAAGGTGTGGTTGATTTGATCAACTTCCGTGGAATTGTTTGGAACGAGGATGATATGGGTATGACTTTCGAAGAGATTGACATTCCCGCTGAATTACTGGACGAAGCAAAAGAACACAGAGAAAAGCTTCTTGAGGCTGTCGCCGAATTTGATGATACGCTTCTTGAGAAATTCTTCGAAGATTCAGAATCACTTACCGAAAGAGAAATATTAGACGCACTTCGCGAGGCTACGATTGCAAATAAAGTAGTTCCGATGATGTGTGGTTCGGCCTTTAAAAATAAAGGTGTTCAAGCTATGTTGGGTATGGTAATGGAAATTCTTCCTGCGCCCACCGACATCGAAGCAATTGATGGTACCAACCCTGATACGGGTGAGCCCGAATCAAGAAAGCCATCATACGATGAGCCTTTTGCTGCCCTTGCCTTCAAGATCGCAACAGATCCCTTCGTAGGAAGACTTTGTTTTACCAGAGCTTACTCAGGAGTGCTGCCTTCAGGTTCTTACGTATTGAATACAAGAACCGGTAAGAAGGAGCGAATTTCGAGAATATTCCAAATGCACTCAAACAAGCAGAATCAAATCGATTCGCTTGGCGCAGGAGACATCGGAGCCTTGGTTGGGTTTAAAGACATCAAAACGGGTGATACCCTTTGCAATGAGAAGCATCCCATCGTGTTAGAGTCGATGGACTTTCCTGACCCGGTTATTGGATTGGCCATCGAGCCAAAATCTCAGGCTGATGTCGACAAACTTGGTGTTGCACTTGGAAAACTAATTGAAGAGGATCCTACATTCCAAGTAAAAACGGATGAGGAAACAGGTCAAACGGTAATCAGTGGTATGGGTGAGCTTCACCTGGACATTATCATGGACCGTCTTCGTCGTGAGTTCAAAGTAGAAGTGAATCAAGGAGCACCTCAGGTTTCATACAAGGAATCTATCAACGGAACCGTTGATCACCGCGAAATATACAAGAAGCAGACGGGTGGACGCGGTAAATTTGCCGACATCGTGGTAACGATTGAGCCCGGTGATCCTGAAAATCCCGGATTGATCTTCGTAAATGAAATCAAAGGTGGTAACGTACCTAAAGAATTCATTCCTTCTGTAGAGAAAGGGTTTAAAGAAGCCATGGCCAACGGAGTTTTGGCAGGATACCCGATCGATAATCTGCAGGTGACATTGAAAGATGGATCTTTTCACGCAGTTGACTCCGACCAACTTTCTTTTGAATTGGCAGCTAAATTGGCTTTCCGTACCGCGGTGCCAAAAGCAAAGCCTATTCTGCTTGAGCCTATCATGAAACTGGAAGTACTTACTCCCGAGGAAAACATGGGAGACGTGGTAGGTGACTTAAACCGCCGTCGTGGAATCATGGAAGGAATGGGAGACCGAGCCGGAGCGAAAGTGGTAAAAGCAAAAGTTCCACTTTCTGAAATGTTTGGATACGTAACTCAATTGAGAACGATCTCTTCAGGAAGAGCGACTTCAACAATGGAATTTTCACACTTCGAGGAAGCGCCTAAAAATGTAGCGGAGGAAGTAATTGCCAAAGCGAAAGGTAAATCAGTAGAAGCTTAATTATAAGTAGTAGCATTCATAACGATGAGTCAAAAAATCCGCATTAAGCTAAAGTCGTACGATCACAACTTGGTCGACAAATCGGCTGAGAAAATCGTGAAGACCGTAAAGTCAACAGGTGCCGTAATCAGTGGTCCGATTCCACTGCCTACACACAAGCGCATCTACACTGTTTTGCGCTCGCCTCACGTAAATAAGAAATCAAGAGAACAATTTGAGCTCTGCGCTTACAAACGACTTCTCGACATCTACAGTTCTTCTTCGAAGACGGTCGATGCCTTGATGAGATTGGAACTCCCCAGTGGAGTAGAAGTAGAGATTAAAGTCTAATAATTACAACAAGAAGATGCCTGGTTTAATTGGTAAGAAAATAGGAATGACCAGTACGTTCGTAGGTGAAGACGGAAAAAACGTCGCATGTACGATCATACAAGCTGGTCCTTGCGTGGTAACGCAAGTGAAGACCGAAGAAAACGATGGTTATAAAGCCATACAGTTAGGTTTCGGCGAACGGAAGGAGAAAAATACTCCCGCTCCACTCAAAGGGCATTTCAAAAAGGCCAAAACTTCTCCAAAGAAGCGATTGGCCGAATTTGCTCACTTCGCGGGTGAATATGCGCTCGGAGACGAAGTGACCGTTGATATCTTCGCTGAGGGCGAGTTTATCGATGTGAGTGGAAAATCGAAAGGTAAAGGTTTTCAGGGTGTTGTTAAACGTCACAACTTCCGTGGAGTTGGAGATGCAACGCACGGACAGCACAACCGAGGACGAGCTCCCGGATCAATTGGTGCTGCGTCCGATCCTGCTCGAGTGTTTAAGGGCATGAGAATGGCCGGACAAATGGGCGATGCTAAAGTAACCTTGGAGAACATCCAAGTAATCAAAGTAATGCCTGAAGAGTCTTTGCTAATTGTTAAAGGTTCCGTTCCCGGAGCAAAAGGTGCATTTTTAATCTTGGAGAAAAACTAATGGAACTTTCAGTCTACAATATCGAAGGAAAGGAGACCAAAAAGGTTAAGTTGGATGATTCCGTATTCGGAATCGAGCCTAACGATCATGCCATATATATGGATGTGAAGCAGTATGGAGCCAACAACCGACAAGGTACTCATAAAGCAAAAGAGCGCGCTGACGTAAAAGGAAGCGGTCGCAAGATCAAGAAGCAAAAAGGCACGGGTACCGCTCGTGCGGGTGATATCAAGAACCCATTGTTCAGAGGTGGAGGCCGAGTTTTCGGACCCCGTCCGAAGGATTATAGCTTTAAGCTGAATAAGAAGCTCAAGCAACTTGCACGTAAATCAGCATTGAGTTACCGAGCTAAAGAGAACCAGATTACCATCATTGAAGATGTGAAAATGGACGCTCCGAAGACAAAGGCTTACGTGAATATGATGACGGCTTTGAAATTGGTTGATCAAAAACCGCTTTTAGTTACCGCAGGTACAGATAAAACACTATCTTTGTCGTCCCGAAACGTTCAGAAGCATAAAGTAGTGAATGTCAATGAGTTAAGCACTTATGACATCATGAACTGCAACCGATTGGTGATTGCTGAAAGTGCTATCGAGGTGATAGAGAATACATTAAAAAGAACTGTTAAGTCATGAGTCGTATAGTTTTAAAGCCAATTGTCACTGAGAAGATGACAGCGATTTCTGAGAATTTGAATCGCTACGGTTTTTACGTGAAAAAAGAGGCTAATAAGATTGAGATCAAAGAGGCTATCGAAAAGCTATACGGTGTGAACGTGGATAAAGTTTGGACCATACGCTATGCAGGTAAGTCTAAATCGCGATATACGAAAACCGGAATGGTAACCGGTAAAAATCCTGCTTATAAAAAGGCAGTGGTGACGGTTGCTGAAGGAGAAACAATCGACATATACAGCAATATTTAAAAGACTGAAAGATGCCGGTAAGAAAATTAAAGCCCACAACCCCCGGGCAACGTCATAAAATCTTAAGTGCGTTCAGCGAGATCACTGAGTCGAAGCCTGAGAAATCTCTCTTGGCGCCGATCAGTAAATCGGGTGGACGAAACAACCAAGGGCGCATGACCATGCGCTACATGGGTGGAGGTCACAAGCGTCGCTACCGAATTATCGATTTCAAGCGCGACAAGCATGGAATGGATGCCGAAGTAAAGACGGTGGAATACGATCCGAACAGAACCGCACGTATTGCCTTGGTGCAATACACCGATGGCGAAAAGCGCTACATCATTGCTCCTGAAGGAATTCAAATTGGTCAGAAGATCAAAAGCGGTGAAGGTGTTTCTCCCGATGTTGGAAATGCGCTTTACCTCAGAGAGATTCCATTGGGTACGGTTGTTCACAATGTGGAAATGCGTCCCGGACAGGGAGGTGTTATCGCAAGAGGAGCCGGTTCTTATGCACAGCTAACGGCACGTGATGGAAAGTATGCAATTCTCAAAATGCCTTCAGGCGAAACGAGAATGGTGTTGATCACTTGTTTGGCTACCATTGGTAGTGTATCGAACGGAGACCACTTTTTGGTTCGTTCGGGCAAGGCAGGAAGAAGTCGCTGGTTAGGACGTCGACCACGAGTACGTGGAGTGGTAATGAACCCTGTTGATCACCCGATGGGTGGTGGTGAAGGCCGTAATTCGGGAGGTCATCCTCGTTCGAGAAATGGAGTTCCTGCAAAAGGATACAAAACTCGCAACAAGAAGAAGGCTTCAAACAAGTATATCATCGAAAGAAGAAAGAAATAATTGAGATATGAGTAGATCACTCAAAAAACCGCCTTTCGTACACTACAAATTAATGAGCCGCGTGGAAGCAGCTCAGGAGAGTGGAAAGAAATCCGTAATCAAAACCTGGTCGAGAGCCAGTACGATTACTCCCGAATTTGTAGGTATGACCATCGCCGTGCACAACGGAAACAAGTTTATCCCTGTGTATGTGACGGAAAACATGGTTGGACATAAATTCGGCGAATTTGCTCCGACGCGTACTTATCGCGGACACGCAGGAAATCGTAAAGACAAGAAGCGGTAATACCGACTTAAATAATATTAAGAATGGGATCAAGAAAACATATCGCAGCTGAAAAGAGAAAAGAGGAAAGGAAGTCATTGGCAATCGCCAAATTGAACAACGTTCCTACTTCTCCTCGCAAAATGCGAAAGGTAGCAGATGTTATCCGCGGAGAAAACGTTCTCGAGGCACTCAACATTTTAAAGTTCATGCCACAGGATGCAGCACGAAGACTTGAAAAATTAGTTCTCTCGGCTATCGCCAATTGGCAAGCAAAGAATGAAGATCAAAGTGCAGACGAAGAGAACCTGATCGTTAAGGAAATCTCCGTCGACAGTGCTCGAATGCTTAAAAGACTGCGTCCGGCTCCTCAAGGAAGAGCTCACCGCATCAGAAAGAGATCAAATCACGTAACCATCATTTTAGATACCGTTAAGTAATATGGGACAGAAAACCAACCCGATAGGAAACAGACTGGGATTCATCCGCGGATGGGATTCAAATTGGTATGGCGGTCGTGATTACGGCGATAAAATTGTGGAGGATGACAAAATCCGCAAGTATCTCGACGTTCGATTGGCTAAGGCAAGTGTTGCGGCAGTGATCATTGAGCGAACGTTGAAATTGGTTACCATTACAATTAAAACTGCTCGTCCGGGAGTAATCATCGGACGTGGTGGTTCAGAAGTAGACAAATTGAAAGAAGAGTTGAAGAAACTTACCAACAAGGAAGTTCAGATCAACATCTTTGAAGTAAAACGACCTGAACTTGATGCACGATTGGTTGCAGAGAGTATAGCACGACAGATTGAAGGAAGAATTTCATTCCGTCGCGCCGTGAAGATGTCGATAGCATCTACCATGAGAATGGGTGCTGAAGGAATTAAGGTTACGGTATCCGGTCGATTAAACGGCGCAGAGATGGCAAGAACGGAGTCTTACAAAGAAGGAAGAACTCCATTACACACTTTCCGTGCGGATATTGACTACCACCAAGCAGAAGCTCATACAAAAATGGGACGTCTGGGTGTGAAGGTGTGGATCTGCAAAGGCGAGGTATACGGTAAGAGAGATCTTTCTCCATCTTTGGAAAAAGGAAATACTCCGGGTGGTCCGCGTGGCGGAGCAGGTGGAGGAAGCCGTAAGCCAAGAGCAAGACGTAAGTAAGAATTTAAAGGATTAAGACGAACAGCGATGTTACAACCGAAGAGAACGAAGTTTAGGAAAATGCAAAAGGGTCGCATTAAAGGGAATGCTACCAGAGGTGCCTCGATTGCATTCGGATCCTTCGCAATCAAAACGATGGATGAGGGATTTATTACCTCTCGTCAAATTGAAGCCGCTCGTATCGCACTGAACAGATACATGAAGCGTGAAGGTAAAGTTTGGATCAGAATCTTTCCGGACAAACCGATCACTTCAAAACCTGCCGAAGTACGTATGGGAAAAGGTAAGGGAGCGCCAAGTCACTGGGTGGCAGTAGTGCGTCCCGGAAGGATACTCTTCGAGGTGGACTCTGTTCCGCTCGAGGTAGCTCAGGAAGCCTTAAGATTGGCCGCTCAAAAGCTGCCCGTTAAAACAAAATTTGTGGTTCGACGCGACTACAGCGTTCAAGCATAAGATATTATGAAAGCAAAAGACATTAGAGATCTTACGACTGACGAGTTGATCGAGAAGCTTGAGATCGAAGAAGAAAATTTCGGAAAACTAAGGCTCAACCACGCGGTAGCTGCTTTGGAGAACCCGATGCAGTTGCGCGCTCAACGCAGAACCGTTGCAAGATTGAAAACCATTTTGCATGAACGTCAACTTAGCGAGAAGAAATAAAGAATATTCGGATCATGTCAGAGAGAAATCTTAGAAAACAACGTATTGGTGTGGTTTCATCTAACAAGATGGACAAGAGCATCACTGTAGTGGTAGAGCGTAAAGTAAAGCATGGTCTTTACGGAAAGTTCGTGAAGAAAACCACAAAATTCGTCGCACATGACGAAACAAATGATTGCAATGCCGGAGATACGGTACGCATCATGGAAACAAGACCATTAAGTAAGCGCAAGAATTGGCGTTTGGTCGAAGTATTGGAAAGAGCTAAATAATTTTTTGAAATGATACAGCAGGAAAGTAGGCTAAGAGTTGCCGATAACAGTGGTGCCAAAGAAGTGGCATGTATCCGAGTTCTCGGAGGCACCCGACGTCGGTATGCTTCCATCGGAGATCAGATTGTGATCTCGGTAAAGGATGCCATGCCTTCAGGAAACGTTAAAAAGGGTATGGTCTCTAAGGCCGTGGTGGTTCGCGTGCGAAAAGAAGTGCGCCGCCAGGATGGCTCATACATCCGTTTTGATGACAATGCAGTAGTGTTGCTCAACAATGCAGGAGAGATGAGAGGAACTCGAATTTTCGGTCCTGTCGCTCGTGAGCTTCGTGAAAAGCAGTTTATGAGAATCGTTTCATTGGCACCGGAGGTCATTTAATCCACGCACAAACCCGAAAAGATGAAAATTTACATCAAAAAAGGAGATACCGTAGTAGTAACGGCAGGAGAGTCGAAAGGAGCTACCGGCCGTGTTGTGAGCGTTCAGCGTGATAAGTATCGCGCTATTGTAGAAGGCGTAAACGAGGTGTCTCGTCATACCAAACCCAGCGCGGCTAATCCGCAGGGGGGTATCACAAAGAAAGAAGCTCCTATTCATATCTCTAATCTATTGGTTGTAGATCCTTCTACAAAAAAGGGAGACCGAGTAGGATATAAGAAAGATGCCGACGGAAATTCGGTAAGATATTTTAAGAAATCAGGAGAACAGGTATAATCATGTACACCCCGAGGTTAAAGTCAAAATACGCAGAAGAGGTAATTCCGGCACTCAAGAAAGAGTTCGGTTACAAATCTTCTATGGAAATACCACGAATTGAGAAGATAATTTTGAGTCAAGGGTTGGGAGAAGCGGTAGCTGATAAGAAAATTGTTGAAACTTCTGTTCAAGAAATGACAGCAATTGCAGGCCAAAAGGCGGTTCCGACATATTCAAAAAAGGACATCTCAAACTTCAAGCTACGTAAGGGAATGCCGATTGGTGCGAAAGTTACGTTACGAGGTGACAAGATGTACGAGTTCTTAGACCGATTGATTTCAGTGGCTCTACCACGTACTCGTGACTTCCGTGGAGTAAAAGCTACCGGATTTGATGGTCGTGGAAACTTCAATATGGGAATCACTGAGCAAATCATTTTCCCTGAGATCAACATAGAAAAAGTAAGTAAAATAAACGGAATGGACATCACATTTGTAACGAATGCAGATAGTGATGAGGAAGCAAAAGCCCTACTTGGCGCTTTCGGATTTCCATTCACAAAGAAATAAAGAGCAGGCATGGCAAAGGAATCAATGAAAGCCAGAGAGCGTAAGCGCGAGAGAATGGTGGCAAAGTATGCCGCTAAGCGTGAAGCGTTGAAAGAGGCTGGCGACTGGGATGCTTTACAAAAACTCCCAAAAAACTCGTCAAAAGTGAGAATGCATAACCGTTGTAAACTGACGGGGCGTCCGAGAGGTTACATGCGTCAATTTGGTTTGTCACGTGTTACTTTCCGCGAAATGGCTTTGGAAGGTAAGATCCCGGGTGTTAAAAAGGCCAGCTGGTAATTCAAAGAATAAGAGATTATGTACTCAGACCCAATTGCAGACTACCTGACGCGTATCAGAAACGCGATGACCGCTAAGAAGCGTGTTGTAGTCATTCCTGCTTCTAACATGAAGAAGGAGATCACTAAAATTCTCATGGAGAAAGGTTATATCCTGAACTATAAATTTCAGGATGACTCTCCTCAAGGTTCAATTAAAATTGCCTTGAAATACCATCCGGTGAGTAAAATCCCGGCAATTAAAAAATTGCAGCGTGCATCGAGACCCGGTTTAAGACAATATTCGGGTTCAGAAGAGTTGCCACGTGTATTGAATGGCTTAGGTGTTTCCATTGTGTCTACTTCAAAAGGAATAATGACCGATAAGGAAGCCAGAGCACAAAAAGTAGGTGGCGAAGTAGTTTGCTACGTTTACTAAAAAGAAAAAAGAACAGCAATGTCTCGAATAGGAAAAGCTCCAATATCCGTTCCCGATGGTGTAACCGTTGAGGTGAAAGACCATGTGGTAACAGTAAAAGGAAAGAAAGGAGAATTGACGCAAGAGTTAAACCCGGTTATCACGTGTAAAGTGGAAGAGGGAGAAATAACTTTTGAAAGAGCGAATGAAGAGAAGCAAACCAAATCGCTTCACGGCCTTTACCGCTCACTCGTAAACAACATGGTTGAGGGCGTAAGCGAAGGCTACACCATCAAGCAAGAGTTGGTAGGAGTTGGTTACCGTGCCAAAGTGCAAGGACAACGATTGGAAGTAGCACTCGGGTTTTCTCACCCGATAGTGTTTGAACTTCCTACAGAAATTAAAGTCGAAGCGGAACAAGCGAAGGGTCAAAATCCGATCATCACCTTGCAGTCTCACGACAAACAGTTGATTGGTCAGGTAGCAGCAAAAATTCGCTCATTGAGAAAACCTGAACCATACAAAGGTAAAGGGGTACGATTCGTTGGTGAACATATTAGAAGAAAAGCAGGTAAAGCTGCCGGTAAATAATTGCATTAGGTTATGGCAAAGACAAAGCTATTACGAAGAAAAAGGATCAAGCGCAGCATTCGCAAGAATGTGGCCGGTACGCCTGAGCGTCCAAGACTTTCAGTGTACAGAAGCAACACGCAAATCTATGCTCAAATCATAGATGACTCAGAAGGTAAAACGCTGGTAGCATCAGATTCTTTGAAGAATGAAGCTGCGCAAAAGGTTCCTAAGATCGAGCAAGCAGCCATCGTAGGAAAAGATGTGGCTGAGAAAGCTTCTGCAGCAGGAATCACTGAAGTGGTTTTTGATAGAAACGGATACCTCTACCACGGAAGAGTTAAATCATTGGCAGATGCAGCCAGAGAAGGCGGTCTAAAATTTTAAGGAAAGCATGGCAAAAGCAAATATAAAACGCGTTAAATCGAGCGACCTCGAACTAAAGGATAAGCTCGTGACCATCAACCGTGTTACGAAGGTGACCAAAGGTGGACGTACCTTCAGTTTCTCTGCTATCGTAGTAGTAGGGAATGAGAATGGCGTAGTAGGTCATGGCTTGGGTAAAGCCAAAGAAGTTACTACAGCCATCGCCAAAGGAATTGATGACGCTAAGAAGAACTTAATCAAAGTTCCCATCGTGAATGACACGGTTCCTCATAGTCAGTATGGAAAGTACGCGGGAGCAAGAGTTTTATTGAAACCTGCTTCTAACGGTACCGGTGTTATTGCCGGTGGAGCGATGCGCGCCGTATTGGAGAGCGTAGGAATTAAAGATGTTTTGGCGAAGTCGCAAGGATCTTCAAATCCTCACAACGTAGTGAAAGCTACTTTGGATGCCTTGACAAACATGCGCGACGCGCGAGCGGTGGCTCACCAGCGTGGAATTTCAATGGAGCGAGTATTTAACGGCTAAGCAACAGACAATGGCAAAAGAAGTAATTGTAACCCAGGTTAAAAGCGCAATAAGAAAACCAAAGAACCAAAAGAGAACTTTGGAAGCCTTGGGATTAAAAAAATTGCACCGTTCGGTAACAAAAGAAGCGACTCCGCAAATCATGGGAATGATTGCCAAAGTGAGTCACTTGGTAACCGTTCAAGAGAAGTAATTCAACTAAAAGCATTGAGTGATGAACTTAAGTAATCTAAGACCGGCAAAAGGGTCAAACCGAAACAAGAAGCGCCTCGGAAGAGGTGAAGGAACGGGATATGGTGATACTGCCGGACGCGGACATAAAGGAGCTAAATCCCGTAGCGGATACAGCAGAAAGCGTGGTTTTGAAGGAGGTCAAATGCCTTTGCAGCGTCGTGTGCCAAAATTTGGTTTTACCAACCCTAACAGAGTGGCGTACAAGGGCATCAATATAGATGTTATTGAAAGGCTCTCTACAGAAAAGAAAATTCAAGAATTTACACCCGATACTTTCGTAGAAAACGGATTATGCTCGAAGAAAGATCTGGTAAAGATTTTAGGTAGAGGTGAATTATCTGCTAAAGTAATTGTAACGGCTCATGCCTATTCCGCTTCTGCTAAAGAAGCAATCGAAGGAAAAGGTGGAGAAGCTAAAACGCTATAAAGACTAGAGGAACCGACCGGCTATGAAGAATTTTTTTCAAACAATTAAGAATATATGGAGCATTGAGGAATTGCGTCAGCGCATTCTAACCACACTTGCCTTGCTTCTGGTTTTTCGAATCGGTTCCTACATCGTTCTTCCAGGTATCGATGCAGCGCGTTTGGCTGCAGCCAATGAAGGTGGTGGAGGTCTTGCCGATTTGCTCAACTTATTTACAGGAGGTGCCTTTAACAGAGCATCCATTTTCAGCCTGGGTATCATGCCTTATATCTCTGCATCGATTATTATGCAGTTGATGGGTATAGCCGTGCCATCTATTCAAAAGATGCAAAAGGAGGGTGAGAGCGGTAGAAAAAAGATTAATCAGTACACACGATTTTTAACGATTGTAATTACTTGTTTTCAGGCACCGGGATACATCGCTGCATCCGTTCCGGCTGAAGCACGTTTGTATGATACTCCATTTTGGTGGGCAACAGCCATAGTCATATTAACCACAGGTACTTTGTTTGTAATGTGGTTGGGTGAACGAATCACTGATCGCGGTGTTGGTAATGGTATCTCACTTTTGATCATGATCGGAATTATCGCAGGACTGCCAAGTGCATTCTTTCAAGAAATTGTTGCAGCAACCGGTCCCGAAGGAAACGGATTGGTAGTGCTTTTGATTGAAATCGTAGCGTTATTGGTAGTGATTGGTGCCACTGTAGCCTTGGTCCAAGCGGTACGTCGAGTGCCCATTCAGTTTGCCAAACAGCAACTTGGTGGTCGTGAATACAGTCAAGGAGCTCGTCAGTACATCCCGCTCAAAGTCAATAGTGCAGGAGTAATGCCGATCATATTTGCACAGGCTATCATGTTCGTACCATTATACATTGCACAATATTCTGATTCACAGTCAGGATTTATCGTAGAATTGGCTAACTTTGCCGGCTTTTGGTACAATTTGATATTCTTCTTTATGGTAGTGGCCTTCACGTATTTCTATACGGCCATTACAGTCAACCCGAATCAAATGGCGGATGACTTAAAGAGAAATGGTGGTTTTGTGCCGGGAGTAAAACCGGGGAAGTCTACATCAGACTTTCTCGATAATGTTCTTTCCAGAATTACATTGCCCGGAGCTATATTCTTAGGAATAATTGCTATACTACCTGTGTTTGCATTGCAAGCCGGGGTAAAACAGGCATTCTCTATTTTCTTCGGAGGTACTTCACTTTTGATTATGGTAGGAGTAATCCTGGATACATTGCAACAAATTGAAAGTTATTTATTAATGCGTCACTACGATGGATTGATGAAGACCGGCAAATTGGCTGGTCGAGCATCAACTTTCGGGATGGCGGGATAAAAGTTTGAGAATTAAAGTATGGCGAAACAATCATCTATCGAGCAAGACGGGACAATAGTAGAGGCTTTGTCTAATGCAATGTTCAAAGTCGAGCTTGAAAACGGTCACGTAATCGTGGCGCACATATCAGGAAAGATGAGGATGCATTACATCAAAATCTTACCGGGTGATAAGGTGAAAGTTGAAATGTCTCCATACGATTTAAGTAAGGGTAGAATTACCTTCAGATACAAATAAAAGGACTGATGAAAACAAGAGCGAGTATTAAGAAACGTTCAGCAGAGTGCAAGATTGTACGCCGCAAAGGTCGGTTGTATGTGATCAACAAAAAGAACCCAAAGTTCAAGCAACGACAAGGATAAAAGAAGTATTATGGCTAGGATAGCTGGTGTAGATTTACCAAGAAACAAAAGAGGTGTTATATCCCTCACATACATTTACGGAATAGGCCCGACCAAGGCTTCCGAAATTTTGTCGCGTGCCGATGTGGACGAAAGTACAAAGGTGGAGGATTGGACTGATGAGCAGACATCGGCCATTCGTCAATTGATTAGCGATGAGTATACCGTAGAGGGTTCACTTCGTTCGGAAATCCAGACGAATATCAAGCGATTGATGGACATCGGATGCTACAGAGGTATCCGCCACCGTGTTGGCCTTCCTCTGAGAGGTCAAAGAACGAAAAATAATTCTCGCACGAGAAAAGGAAAGAGAAAGACCGTAGCCAATAAGAAAAAGGCTACCAAATAATTAATCGGTAGATAATTCAAAAACGATGGCAAAGTCTAACGTAAAGAAAAAACTGAATGTTAAAATTGATGCAGTGGGCGAGGCTCATATTCAAGCATCTTTTAACAATATCATTATTTCCATGTGCAATGCTTCAGGACAAGTTATTAGCTGGTCCTCTGCAGGCAAACAAGGATTTAGAGGATCTAAGAAAAACACGCCTTACGCAGCTCAGGTTGCGGCAGAAGAATGTGCGAAAGTTGCATATGATCTTGGTCTCCGCAAAGTAAAAGTTTATGTGAAAGGACCGGGATCAGGACGCGAGTCTGCGATTCGTTCTATTCATAACACAGGTGTTGAGGTAACAGAAATAGTAGACGTTACTCCGATGCCTCATAACGGATGTCGCCCTCCAAAGCGCAGAAGAGTTTAATTATTCGCAAAACGATCAAAGTCGATTATACAGATTAAGATATGGCACGATATACAGGCCCCAAGTCAAAAATAGCACGCCGTTTTAAAGAACCGATTTTCGGTCCTGACAAAGCATTAGAGCGTAAGAATTACCCTCCCGGGTTTCACGGACCAAATAAACGTCGTTCGAAGCAGTCTGAATATGCCGTTCAGCTTTTGGAGAAACAAAAGGCAAAATATACGTACGGAATTTTGGAACGTCAATTTGCCAATCTATTTGACAAAGCGCAGCGCAAAGTTGGTATTACAGGTGAGCTTTTGCTTCAGTTTTGTGAGGCCAGACTCGACAATGTTGTCTTCAGAATGGGTGTAGCACCCACTAGAAGAGGAGCGCGTCAATTGGTAAGTCACAGACACATTACCGTAAACGGTGAAGTGGTTAATATACCTTCTTACTCTTTACGTCCCGGAGACAAAGTAGGAGTGAGAGAACGCTCAAAATCTTTGGAAGTGGTGAGCAATTCACTTGCCTCATCCGGCCGTCAGAAATATGATTGGATTGACTTTGACAGAAATGCACTTGAGGGAACTTACGTGCAACATCCGACGAGAGAGCAAATCCCTGAAAACATCAAGGAGCAACTTATCGTCGAGCTTTATTCAAAATAATAACCTTAATTAAGGAAAAACCTTCATGGCCATTTTAGATTTTCAGAAACCCGACAAGGTCATCATGATCGAGTCAGACAACAACGATGGAAAATTCGAATTCCGTCCGTTGGAACCTGGTTACGGGATTACAATAGGTAATGCACTTCGTCGAATTTTGCTTTCATCATTGGAAGGCTTCGCTATTACTTCAATTAAGATTGAGGGAGTAGATCACGAATTCTCGACCATCGAGGGAGTAGTTGAAGATGTTACTGAAATCGTATTGAACCTCAAACAAGTTCGTTTCAAGCGTCAAATCGAAGGAACGGACTCAGAAAAGGTAGCGGTTTCCATCAGCGGAAGCGATGCTTTTACTGCCGGTGACATAGGAAAATTCACAACTGCTTTTCAAGTATTGAATCCGGATCATGTGATTTGTACCAAAGAGAAATCGGTAAAATTGGAGATGGAAATCAGCATTGGAAAAGGTAGAGGATACCGTCCGTCTGAGGAAAACAAAGTGGGCAATGCTCCAATGGGAACCATTTTCATCGATTCAATCTTTACGCCCATCCGCAAAGTGAACTACACTATTGAAAATTATCGTGTAGAGCAAAAGACGGATTACGAAAAGTTGATCATGGATGTATTGACCGATGGTTCAATCACTCCTAAAGATGCGCTTCAGGAAGCGGCTAAGATCTTGATTCACCACTTCATGCTTTTCTCTGATGAGAAAATCACTTTGGACAGTGAGCAGAAGTCAGAAACTGAAGAGTTTGATGAAACGTCACTTCACATGCGTCAACTTTTAAAAACAAAGTTGGTAGACATGGATCTTTCTGTAAGAGCACTGAATTGCCTTAAAGCAGCAGACATCGAGAGCTTAGGCGACTTGGTTTCTTTCAATAAGAATGATTTGTTGAAATTCAGAAACTTCGGTAAGAAATCGCTAACGGAGCTTGAAGACTTGATTGAGTCAAAAGGTCTTTCTTTCGGAATGAATGTTTCGAAGTACAAATTAGATAAAGAGTAATAAATCAACGTTCAGGGGAGGTTCGCTTCTTACTGACAATATGAAGAATAATGAGACACGGCAAAAGAAATAACGCACTAGGCCGCAAGACTGCCCATAGAAAGGCAATGTTGGAAAATATGGCCTGCTCACTTATTGAGCATAAGCGTATCACTACCACTGTTGCGAAGGCCAAAGAATTGCGAAAGTTTGTTGAGCCAATTATCACTCGATCCAAAGCAGATTCAACGCACAACCGTCGTGAGGCTTTCAAAAACCTTCACAGCAAGCATGCAGTGTCTGAGCTTTTTCGTGAAGTGGCACCTAAAGTGGCCGAGCGCGAAGGAGGGTATACGCGAATCATTAAGCTTGGTACTCGCCTTGGAGACTCTGCTGAGATGGCGATGATCGAATTGGTCGACTTCAATGAATTGATGTTGAAAGAGTCCAAAACGAAGACGCGCAGAAGCCGTCGTGGTGGAAAGAAGAAATCTTCTTCCGCTAATACTGCTACAGCTACTTCAACTGAAGAGAACACAGCGAATGCTGAAAAGTCGAAAGCTGAAGAACCGAAAGCAGAAAAGGCTTCTGAAGAACCGAAGGCAGAAGCAACGGCTGTTGAAGAAAAGAAGGTAGAAGAACCGAAGGCTGTGGAGCCTAAAGTTGAAGAGGCGAAAGCTGAAGAAACTAAGAAGTCTGAAGCTAAAGAAGAGCCCAAAGCTGAGAAAGCTGATGAGCCTAAAAAAGACGACAACAAGGAAGAAGATAAGAAAGACTGATTCTTTGTTATAAACTAGAACGATTAAAGGGATAATGTAACTTTGCATTATCCCTTTTTTATTATCCTTAACTCATGAACAAACTTCCCGAAAATCCCGCCATCCTCCTTCTTCAAGATGGTACCGTTTTCCACGGATTGGCTGCAGGAAAAATTGGAACGACAACCGGAGAGATAGCTTTCAATACAGGCATGACCGGTTATCAAGAGATTTTTACTGATCCATCGTATTACGGACAAATAATTGTAATGGCTACCGCTCATATTGGAAACTACGGTACCCATAAAGATGAGATTGAGTCCGATAGTATCAAAATTGCCGGCTTAGTATCTAAGCGATTTTCTGCCAATTACAGCAGAGCGGGTGGCGAGATGCCCCTGCAAGAATACTTTGAGCGAGATGGCAAAGTGGGTATACGGGATGTAGATACCCGTGCATTAATCAGGCATATTCGAGACAAAGGAGCGATGAACGCCATCATCTCATCCGAAGAGACGGATATTGAACGATTAAAGGAAATGCTCGCGCAAGTTCCCAGTATGGAGGGCCTTGAACTAAGTTCGAAAGTCACCTGCAAAGAAGCGTTCGAAGTAGGTTCAGCCGATGCAGAATACCGAGTTGCGGTATTGGATCTTGGTTCAAAGAAGAACATCGTCAGATGTTTAGTGAATGAAGGCTGCTTGGTGAAGGTATTCCCGATGAACACATCACTGGGTGATATGGAAGCTTGGAGCCCTGACGGATATGCCATTTCCAATGGTCCGGGCGATCCCGCAGCGATGGCAGATAGCATTGATCTGGTCAAGTCCATTATCGACTTGGGAAAACCCGTATTCGGGATTTGCCTTGGTCATCAGGTGATAGCTTTAAGCCAAGGAGTGAAGACAGAAAAGATGTTCAATGGCCACCGAGGCATTAATCATCCGATAAAAAATCTAATAACGGGCAAGTCTGAGATCACGTCTCAGAATCATGGCTTCGTCGTAAATAGAGAATCCATTGAAGCCAATGATGACATTGAGATTACGCATATTCACCTTAATGATAATACGATTGCCGGTTTGGCATTGAAGTCCAAACCGGTCTTTAGCGTACAATACCACCCGGAAGCTTCTCCGGGACCGCATGATTCACGCTATCTGTTTCGAGACTTTGTCGGCAGAATTAAGCAATCAAAGAAAACCCTTACAACATAAACCAATCAATATGAGCTACATTGCAAAACTAGTTGCCAGAGAAATACTCGACTCCAGAGGTAATCCTACGGTAGAAGTGGATGTCATTACCGACAATGGAATAATGGGAAGAGCGGCAGTGCCGTCAGGTGCTTCTACCGGAGTTCACGAAGCAGTAGAACTGCGAGATGATGACAAAGATCGATTTCTCGGTAAAGGAGTAACTCGCGCCGTTCATAATATCAATAATTTGCTTAATGAAGAACTTAACGGAGCTTACATCTTTGATCAGAACTTAATCGATAGGGCAATGATCGGAATTGATGGAACCGATAATAAATCCATTCTTGGTGCAAATGCCATATTGGGGGTTTCTTTGGCGGTAGCCAAAGCAGCAGCGCAAGAGTCGAATCAATCACTATTTAGATACATCGGAGGAGTAAATGCCAACACGCTTCCCGTTCCTATGATGAACATTGTAAACGGTGGGTCTCACGCCGACAACAATGTTGATGTTCAGGAATTTATGATTATGCCTTTCGGCGGATCTACTTTTTCAGAGTCGCTTCGAATGGGAGTGGAGGTATTCCATCATTTGAAGGCAGTACTTAAAGAGATGGGCATGTCTACAAACGTTGGGGATGAAGGAGGTTTTGCTCCCGACTTGAAGAGCAATGAAGAAGCGCTTCAAGTAATTATGAAAGCCATCGAGAAGGCGGGATATAAGCCGGGCAAGGACATTTATATAGCACTTGACGTAGCTTCATCAGAATTTTACGACAAGGAATCCAAAACCTATAATTTGGCTTCATCAGGCGATAAACTTTCTTCCTCAGATATGACGGCCATGCTGGCTGAGTGGTGTGAAAAATATCCTATCGTGAGTATCGAAGATGGGTTGGACGAAGACGATTGGACCGGTTGGAAAGAAATGACTGATAATTTGGGTGATAAGGTACAGCTGGTAGGTGACGATCTTTTTGTTACGAACACTACTCGATTACAGCGTGGAATAAGTGAGGGAATAGCGAACTCTATTCTCATAAAAGTCAACCAAATTGGTAGCCTTACCGAGACTATTGATGCCGTAAACCTTGCCAAGGTTAATAGTTATACCTCAGTGATGAGTCATCGATCAGGCGAAACGGAGGATACCACCATCGCAGATCTCGCTGTGGCCTTAAATACGGGTCAGATTAAAACGGGAAGTGCTTCCAGAAGTGACCGTATCGCTAAGTACAATCAGCTCCTTCGAATCGAAGAGGAGCTTGGTAAAATGGCCTACTATCCCGGACTGGAATTCAAGTACTTCAAATAAAACATTAGAAATTCAATTCTGAAGAAAAGCCTGCATTTAGCAGGCTTTTTTTATTTCCTTTAATCTTTTGTTGGATTCTTAAATGCTACTTTTGGG